>Ga0194132_10000376_pt1 | contig 91715 bp, 94 predicted proteins | sample TA2KigOf80mmetaG_FD_148612 | JGI IMG/M metagenome (GOLD analysis project Ga0194132, IMG submission 148612) | Freshwater microbial communities from Lake Tanganyika, Tanzania - TA2015054 Kigoma Offshore 80m | ecosystem: Environmental > Aquatic > Freshwater > Lake | place: Tanzania: Lake... | reverse complement strand
ACACGTTGCGGGACTAGCTCAGTTGGTAGAGCACAACCTTGCCAAGGTTGGGGTCGCCGGTTCGAGTCCGGTTTCCCGCTCTGGAAATGCAAGAAAGAAAGAAGGGGGGCGGCCCGGACCACGGCCGCCCCCCTTCTTCGTGCCGATGCTAGACGAGCTTAGCCGGCTACATCGCCCCGCCGAACGGGATGCCCACCCCAAAGTCGATGGCGAAGTAGCGGGTCTCGTCATTGTCGCCAAAGCCCATGAGCATGTACCCGTTCACCATACCAGTCACGCTACCCAGCGGGAACCCGAGGCCAGCCCCAATCAGGGCCGCGAGACTACTCGCGGATCCCTCGAAGGCAGGGAAGCTCTCTGACTTGTACGAGTGCACGAGATAGCCCGCGCCGCCCCAGATCTGGGGCATGATCGAGCCTGACGTCGCGATCATGTAGCCAACCGTGGCGACACCGCCGTGCAGGTTCGTCTTGTCACCGTCCGTGTCGTGACTGTTGCTGCCGAAGAACCCGTGCGCCCCAACGGAGACGTTCGGAGCAACACCGAAATCCGCGCCCCCGTGGGCCAGGAACCCCAACTTCGCGTAATTCGCGTAGTCACCCGCCGGAATCGTCGCACCGGCGCCTAGCACGATGACGTTCTGCGCGCTCACCACCCCGGGCGCGGTAGCGGCGACAACCGCAACGTGATGCTGTTCAGCAACCGCTTCATGAATCCACCCTGTTGTGAGAGAAGCCTTCCCCACCGCACGTCACCACACCTCACGACCAAACCAAACGGGCAGGTTCTCCGGCCCGGCGACTCGCTGATTCGCTCGTCCAAGATGGCAGAGTCTAACGGATGAACGGCGCGGTCCGAAGTGAAGTCGGCGCCATATGTCTCGTTGGGCTCCGGAGACGCAAGAGTGTTGTAACCCGAGGCCGGAACGTTACGTTTTCGGGCCCGTGACTGGGGCTTCGGCGCCGTGGCCAAGTGGTAAGGCAGAGGACTGCAAATCCTCTATCCCCGGTTCGAATCCGGGCGGCGCCTCTCTAGTAGACCTTTAGCCTTCCCGACCCCGCCGTCCGGGTTCGAACCGCAGGTTCGAGCCGAGGCGCACGAGTGCTCACGTGGAACCCTTCCGCGTACCGCCGAGACGACGTCATCCCCGCGAGGCCCGGTTCGGGAATCGTTCGAATCTCGAACGAGGTGTCGGGGAGCCGAAGTGCCCGCGCGAAGGGGATGTGCCTACGACGAAGTCATTCGAACTTCGAACGATTCCCAAAGTGCCCTGGGACAACCCCCCGAGGGTCTGCTTCCTCCCCGCAAGATCGGACTCTTCCACCCTCAGTTCATCGACGGGTCGAACGGCATCCGCGAGAGCTTCTTGTACTCGGGCCCCTTCCGCTGGAGCACGCGGCTCCAGAGGAGGTCCGGGGCGTCGGTGAACACGTCGCCCTCACGCGCTGTCTCGAGGATCCAACTGTCCGACTCCATCTCGGCCTCGAGCTGGCCGGGGCCCCATCCCGAGCATCCCGCGTACACGCGAGCGCGAGAGATCGTCTTGCCGACGTCGCCGGGCACTTCTCCGCTGAGGAACCCGACGGACCCGAAGGCGAGGACGTCCGCGGCCTCCGGGTGGGTGAACTTGGCCAGGAGAACGGCGCTATTGGGCTGGACGGGTCCCCCGCGGAAGAGGCGCTGATCGGGAGAAACGAGCTGACTCAGCGCCGGAAAGACGTTGGCTACGGTCACGTCGAGCGCCCGATTTAAGATGACACCGAGAGCCCCATCCGCATTGTGCTCGCCGATGAGCACGACAGTGTGCCGGAAATTGGGGTCGAAGAGGCCACCCGCCGAGATGAGGAGCTGGCCCCGAAGGCTGTTCATCCGCGCTTTCCTGAATTGACCCGATCACGAACAAAGCGCCGAGCGCCCACGGAGGACGCCCGGCGCTAATATCTTGCTACCGTGTGGCGAGCGATCGGCTCAACTTGCCGAGCGAGTCGCCCGTGCGTTGGCCGTGAAGGCGCCACCCATCGCGGCGACGTCCACGCTGAGTCCGTCTCCATCCTGCGTGATCTGAAGCGCCACGTCGATCGACTGCCCCTGTGCGTCCACCATGAGGTTCATGAGCAGCTGCTCACCCTGACGCGTGATGTCCGTGACGTTCGCCATGACTCCTTGGGTCGGATCTCCGAACGTTGCCGCGACCTTTCCGCCTTGGTCGACGATGTTCAACTGCAGGTTCATGTTCCCCATGTCCGTCACGAGGGGGAGCATCCAGTTCCCGAGGAAAGCCCTCGCTTGCGCGGTATCGAGCTGTGACTGCGCGGCGACGGGGGAGACGGTCGCAGCGATGAGAGCTGCGCAAAGTGCGAGGCGCTGGAAGTGAATTCGTGCGAGGCTCATCTCCGACTCTCCGGTCTGGGGGATGCCCGTTGACTGGCGGCCAACGGCCGCGTGGAACGTTCTAGGAACTGCCATCCGCGGAATCAACCCCGAAGCAGGCCGACGGATCCCCGGTTCCAGTATCTCCGTCACCGTAGGAGGGATGCAACGGCGCGGTGCACCCTTGCGATGTCGGTGACGACCAACGAGTTGGTCGATTCCATGACTGCGATCCGTCCGCGCGGCGAAAGGAGCGCGTCGACCGCACCCTGTAGGTCCGAGGCCCGGGAGTGCGAGAGGCGGTACGTACGGGTGACCAGCGGCGCGACGGCTTCATCGGCATCGGCGCGCGACATCGATTCTACGCGGATGATCCCGTATGCATCCTCGGTGGCCAGAAGTCCCTGGGCCGACAGGATCGCCCGGAGCGGGACGCCTCTTGCCGACGATCTTTCGACCGGCGGTCCGACCCAGGAGAGCTGGGGGCCGCGCGACGCCGAGGAGCATTTCGGCGAGGGGTGAGGCGACGCTCTGCACTCTGCCGTCGATCATCCGTGCCGCGCCGTTGGTGGGTTCGTCCCAGCATGCTGCCTAAGGCCTCTGGCGAAGCTGTCGCCGCTCGAAGAAGGTGTACCTGAAAAGATGTTCCGCCCCTCTGGCCAGCGTCCAGGGTCTCCTTCTCGAAAGAGGAAGCGGGCCCTCGCCTGTAGGCGAAAGCCCGCTCACCTTCTCCAGCCAGATACCGCTACCGCGGCCGCCGCTCGGTGCCGCCCCCAGACCTGGGTGCGTCGGCCCGAGGAGCCGACCTCGGCTCCGCTCGGGGCTCCGAACGCGGCTCAGCCCGTGGCGCCGCCCTTGGCTCGGAGCGAGGCTCCGGCCGGGGGGCCGCTCGGGGCTCGGAACGGGGCTCAGCCTGTGGTGCTGCTCTGGGCTCCGAGCGGGGCTCAGCCCGTGGCGCTGCTCTGGGCTCAGAACGAGGCTCTGCACGCGGGGCTATGCGGGGCTCCGAACGCGGCGTTGCCCTCGGCTCTGAACGGGGCTCTGCCCGGGGCGCGGCCCTCGGCTCCGCGCGAGGTTCGGCCCGTGGTTCGGCCCGCGGCGCGGCCTCCGGCGCACGCGAGCGCGGCGTCGGAGACGCTCCCGCACGAGTGGTCGGCTCCCGCACCTGAGGCGACGGACGCGCGGCCGGCTCGCGAGGCCCGAGGCGCTCCGAGGGCCGTTCAGCTGCAGGCGCGCGTGTCGACGGCTCCCTAACCGATGCGCCGGGTGCCCGCGCGCTTCCACGATCCGGCGCCGCCACCGCGCCGCCCCCCGAGCGGACCCGATCCGATGGCCGAGTCTCTGGGGCGGCGGCACGGGTAGGCGTGGCCGACGGAGGCATCCGGTTCACCGCAGGCCGCGACGACGGGCGGCTGGAGGCAGCGGGCTCGGGGCTCCGAACGGCAGGCGCCGGGGCGGCGACCGCTGCCGCGGCCGGCCGACGCGTCGCCGTCCGCACGCTCGAGCCGCGCGCGTCCTCCTTGTACTCCGGCCCGTACCGGCCGAGAGGCGAAGGCCGCACCACAGCCACACCACGACGGCCACCCGCGGCATACACGGTACGCACGCCACCGCCGTAGTACGGGGTCCATGCGTCCCAGCGGCGGCCGTCCCAATAGCCATCCCAGTACGAGGCCCACGGGTCGTACGACCAATAGGGACCCCACGGCGGAGAGTACGGATCGCTCCAGTACACGAACGTGGTGCTGGGGCCATACCAGCCGCCGAAGCGCGAGCGCCAGCTGCGAGCCCGCCACGAGGAGTACCGATACGGTCCATAGGCCACGCAGTCGGCGTACCACCCGCTCCACGGATCCCAGTAGCTATCCCAGTAGGAGTCCCAGCAGCTGCCGCTGCTGTAGTGGTAGTGGCGGGAGCCGCGATACCCATAGCCCCACCCGTCGTACGTGTCCGAGTAGATCCCGTACGCGGAGCCGTGCTCGTACCCGAGTCCGAACGACGTGCCCATGAAGAGCGAACCCGTCTCGTAGACTCCCCCGAACCCGAACCCCACCCCCACGAACAGGCTCGACTGCGCGCCTGCCGGCGCGGCCGCCAGGGCCGCCGCGACCGTCATCGTCCATGTCACTCGCGCCGTTGTACGCACGGTGTCCTCCTTGGCTATAGCGATGCAATTCAAGTGTAGAGCAGGGGGCGTGCCAGGCCTACGGTGACGTCGCAAGTATCGTAGGGCGTGTGACTTACGAAGACTGTTACCGGCTCCTGGGGTCCGCAGTCCTGTCCGGCGCCTAGGACACACCGGCGTTGTTCGAGGAGACACGCCGGCGCCGAACTCGGCCGATGGGCCAGGTCGCCCACGAATCGACCTCCTTGCTGGACGCGCGGGAACGTGGAACATTCCAAGCGTCCAAGCCGATGCACGTCGTCGGCACCGGCGCGGCCTCTTGGCCCGCCGACGGAGCCCGAAACCGTGAACGTTCTCGTTCGCGGGTTTCATTCACCGGACGGGTCGAGGGTCTCCGCGACTACGGTGGACGTGTACCCGTCGCAATGGGTTGGAGCGTCGTGGAATCGACAGAAGCACCACAGCCGTCCGGCGATAGCCAGGACAATCGCGGACCGCGCGGAAAGCGCCCCCGTCGCCGTGGGCGCCGTCGCCGCAGAGGCGGCGGTCCCGGCCGCGAGAGAGAGCCGGAGATCAGAAACGAAGCCGAGCTGATGGCGGATCTGCCGCAAGATCCGGCAGAGCTGCTGGCGATGTCCCGCCCGCTCGGGCTCCTCGAGGTCCTCGGCAGCGGCTCCGGGTTCATCCGCCGCCGCGAGTCCGGCTACACACCGGGCAACGACGACATCTACGTGGGGTCGCGCATCATCCAGCGCTTCGGGCTCCGCTCGGGCGACGAGCTCATGGGCATCGTCGCCACGCAGGCGAGGCAGGGGAAGAGCCCTCCGCTCGCGTATCTCGCGCTCGTGAACGACCGGCCGCCGGAAGACATGAAGCGGCGTCCCGAGTTCCAGCGGCTCTCGGCGATGCACCCGGACCAGCAGCTCGTGCTCGAGTGTGGGCGCATGATCCGCAACGAGCCGGACATGACCAACCGGGTGATCGACTTGTTCTGCCCGTTCGGCAAAGGCCAGCGTGCGATGATCGTGGCGCCGGCCAAAGCGGGTAAGACAATGGTGCTGCAGGCCGTCGGCGAGGGCATCGTCAAGAACCATCCCGAGTGTCACCTGATGATGCTGCTCATCGACGAGCGGCCCGAAGAGGTGACCGAGATGGAGTCGTGCGGGTTCGGCGAGGTGATCGCCTCCACGTTCGACCGGCCGCCCGAGCGGCATGCCCAGGTCGCGGAGATGACGCTCGAGCGCGCACGCCGCCGGGTGGAGCAAGGCGAGGACGTGGTCATCATCCTCGACTCGATCACGCGTCTGGCCCGCGCCTACAACACGCTCGAAGGCGGTGGTGGCCGCACGATGTCGGGCGGTCTCGACACCAACGCGCTCGAGAAGCCGAAGCGCTTCCTCGGCAGCGCGCGCAAGATCGCACCGAACCAGGGCGGTGGATCGCTCACGATCATCGGCACGGCGCTGGTCGACACCGGCTCCCGTATGGATCAGGTGATCTTCGAGGAGTTCAAGGGCACCGGTAACAGCGAGCTGGTCCTGAACCGCGAGCTCGCCGACCGGCGCATCTATCCTGCGATCGACCTGCAGGCTTCGGCGACCCGGAAGGAAGAGCTGCTGCTCGACGAGGACAGCCTCTGGCTATCGCGCGCGATGCGCCGTCAGCTCGCCGGTGGCGACCCGCCGGCTCAGATGGTCGAGCTGCTGAACGCCATGCGGAAGACGAAGACGAATCGCGAGTTGATCGACTGGGTGCGGAACCGCGCTAGGGACTAGTCGCGACGGGGGGGCCGCCGGCCGCCACCAGCGAGTCGGCGGGGCCTGCGTCCGTTGCAGCCTCCACAGCGAGCGTCCGCAGCCGCTCGAGCCCTTTGCCCATCTCCTCGCTCTGGGCGCGTCCCATGGAGAGCGCCCAGTAGCCCATGAGCGGATTCCAACCGAGGTCCCCCCGCTCCCGCCACGTGACGCGCGAACCGCCACCGTCGGCAGCGACGTCCACGGAGCCTGCTGCCTGGATCGCGCCCTCGTCGATCGCGACCGTGTACTCGACTCGCGTCGGCGCCGCGGCTGCGGCAATGGTGAACGAGCCGGTCCCGACCTCTGGGTCGTCCCAGGACAGGCTCGCGCCCGCGCCCCTCTCGGGACCCGAGCGCTGCACGCCCGACTCGGGCCAGGGCGTCCAGCGTTGCCAGCCTTCGGGCGAATCCAAGAACCCGAACACGATCTCGGGCGCGACCGGTAGTCCCGCGCTCGCCTCGGCCTCCCAGTCGGAGGGCAGCAGGTAGCCGACCAGGAGAAAGCCCATGAGGAGGACCGCGCCTCCTCCGAGGATCATGGTGCCCGGACTGAACGGACCGCGCGTCACCGAGACGCCTCCATCTCCGAGAGGAGCGGGCCAAGCGTCGACCACACGGTCTGGGCCATGATGCGGTGCCCGGCAGGCGTGGGATGGATGCCGTCGCTCTGATTGAGGGATGGGATACCGGCTACCCCAGCGAGCAGGAAGGGGATCAGCTGCGCGCTCTCCTGTTCTGCGACGCGGGGAAAGACGTCGTGGAAGGCCAGCGTGTAGAGCGGCCCCAGGTTCGGCGGCGCCTCCATGCCGGCGAGTACGATGCGCGCCTCGGGGTAGCGCGTGCGCGTCGCGCGGATGATCTGGGTCAGGTTGTCCGCGAGCGCGAAGGGATCCTGTCCGCGCAGCCCGTCGTTCGCGCCGAGCTCGATGACGAGGACGTCGAGCGGCTCACGGAGCACCCAGTCGATACGCCGGAGCCCGCCCGCGCTCGTCTCCCCCGACACCCCCGCGTTCACGGCGCGGATGGGGATGCCGGCCGAGTCCGCGAGTTCCGCCACGCGAGCGACGTAGGTATCCTCGTCCGTCGGGAGTCCGAGGCCCGCCGTCAGGCTGGTCCCCAGGAACACCACGACAGGACCGTCGTCCGACGCCGCGGGCGCGGAAGCGGCATCGTTGGGATGCGCCGTCTCCGTGTCGCCCGCCGGGGGACCGGAGCACGCCGCAGCTACCAGGGCCAAAGCGAGGGTGAGGAAGCGTGTCATCGATGATCGTGGCCGAGGGCCTCGAGAAAACCTACACGAGCGGCGGCCGTCCACTACCCGTGTTACGGCAGATCGATCTGGAGGTGCCGCCGGAGGCGTTCATCTCCATCGTCGGGCCGTCGGGGAGCGGCAAGACCACGTTGCTCGGGCTCCTCGCCGGGCTGGACGAGCCGACAGCCGGGAGGGTCCGCCTCGACGGCCAGGACATCTTCGCGCTCACCGAAGATGGCCGTGCCGAGTTCCGGGCCCAGAACGTCGGCTTCGTCTTCCAGACCTTCCATCTCCTGCCGACGCTGACCGCGCTCGAGAACGTGCTGGTGCCGCTGGAGCTGCGCGGCGAGTACGCGGGTGCGCGGGAGCGTGCGGGAGCATTGCTGGCGCGCGTGGGCCTGGGTGAGAGGACCGGCCACTATCCTGCGCAACTCTCGGGCGGAGAGCAGCAGCGGGTGGCGCTGGCGCGCGCGTTCGTGAACCGACCGAAGATCCTGTTCGCGGATGAGCCCACCGGAAATCTGGACCGCGAGACGGGCTCCTCGATCGTCGCCATGCTGGAGGAGCTGAACCACGATGCGAAGACCACGCTCGTGCTCGTCACGCACGACGTGTCGCTCGCCGAGCGCGCGCACCGCGTGATCAGCCTCTCAAGTGGGCGCATCGCGTCGGACCGGCCGGGGAATGCTGCCCCGGTGGCGGTGGGCGTGGGGCGATGAGCGAGCCCACGGCGCGGACAGCGCCTCGCGTCCGGCCACGCTTCGCCTGGCGGCTCGCCATCCGCGAGCTCCGCCACGGCTTCCGGCGCGTCGGCGTCTACATGGCGTCGATCACGCTGGGCGTGGGCGCGCTCGTATCGATCCACTCGTTCCGTGATGACGTCGCGCGCTCGGTACAGGAAGAGGCCGACGTCCTCATGGGCGCCAATGCGCGCTTGGCGGGCGACGCACCACTGCCCGCGAACGTCGAGTCGGTGCTCGACTCGCTAGGAAGCGCGGGCGCGGGCGTGGCGCGCGTGACGACCGCGACCTCCATGGTGTTCGCGCCCGCGTCGAACATGGTGCGTCTGCTTCAGGTGCGTGCTCTCGACGAGGGATATCCCTATTACGGCGACGTCACCACGCGGCCAGCGGGGGCGTGGGGGGCGCACCTGGAGCCGGGCAGGGCGTTGGTCGACCCCGCGGTGCTCACCCAGCTCGCGGTCGACGTCGGCGATACGCTCATCGTGGGGCTGTCGCGTCTCGAGATCGCGGGCACCGTGGACGACTTGCCGACCGACCTCGCCTACCAGACGGCGATCGGGCCGCGCGTGCACGTGTCGCAGGCGACGCTCGCCGAATCGCAGCTGCTCGTGGTCGGGAGCCTCGCGCGCTACGAGGCGTTCCTGCGCCTGCCCGACATTGGAGACCGGCGCGCCGTGCGCGAGCGCTACGACTCGATCTTCGACGCCGCCGACGTGGGCTATACGCTGGCCGAGGAGCAGGCGCAGAGCCTGTCGAATGGCGTGCGCTTCCTGGGCCGCTTCCTTGGACTGGTCGGGCTGGGCGCGCTGCTTCTCGGTGGCGTGGGCGTCGCCAGCGCGATCCACGTCTACATACGCGAGAAGCGCGCGGCGATAGCGGTGCTGCGCTGCATCGGCGCGCATCAGGGAACGGCGTTCGCCGCGTACCTGCTCCAAGCGGCGCTCCTCGGACTCGGCGGCGCCCTGGCTGGCGTGGTCGTGGGCATCGGTGCACAGGCGCTCATGCCGACGGTGCTCGCGAACGTACTGCCCGTGGACGTTACCACGCGCTTCTCCATCGGGAGCGCAGCGGCAGGGCTCGGGATCGGCGTGTGGGTCGCGCTCATCTTCGCGCTCATCCCGTTGCTCGGCGTGCGCGACGTGCCGCCGTTGGCCGCGCTCCGCCACGACTTCGAGCCGGGCGGGCGTCGGGTCGATGCCCTGCGGCTGGTCGTGTACGCACTCGCCGCGGGAAGCGTCGTGCTCCTCTGCACGATCGAGGCGCCCGAGCCCGAGGTGGGGCTGGGGTTCGCGGGGGCACTCGCGGCAGCGGCAGTGCTCGTGAGCGCCACGGGGTGGCTGCTCACGCGGGCGGCACGTCGTTGGTTCCCGGCGGGTGCGCCGTACCCCGTCCGCCAGGGTGTGTCGAACCTGTTCAGGCCCCAGAACCAGACGCTCTCCGTCACGCTCGCGCTCGGGTTCGGCGCGTTCGTGATCGGCACCATCGTGGAGGTGGGGGGGAGCATCCGCGACGAGCTGACGCTCTCGTTCGGCGCGGGTCAGCCGAACGTGCTCTTGTTCGACGTGCAGCGGGACCAGGTGGACGGTGTGCTCGCGCTCATGCCCGAGTCCGTGCGGCCGTCGGCGGACGTCACCCCCCTGGTCACGTCGCGCATCGCCGCAATCAACGGCCGCACGCCGGACGAGCTGCGGCAGAACCCGAATCGAGAGGAGCGGCCCGAAGGATGGGCGGTGCGCCGCGAGTATCGGAACACGTACCGGCCGTTCATCGGGCCGGCGGAGCAGCTCGTGCGCGGCCGGTGGTGGGACGGTACACCCGGCTCTGAGGACGACACGACCATCGACTCGGGCGACTTGGCGGGCGTTTCGCTCGAGGAGGACGTGGCGGTCAGCCTGCGCGCGGACTTGGGCGACACGATCACGTGGGAAGTCAGCGGTATCGACGTCCCGACCGTGGTCACGAGCATCCGGCGCGTGGATTGGGAGCGGCTGGAGCCGAACTTCTTCGCGGTGGTCGAGCCGGGTGTGCTGGAAGCTGCGCCCCAGACGATCGTCATGGTGGCGCGCCTCCCGGACGAGACGCAGCGGGCAGCGCTCCAGCGGGAGCTGATCGGGCGCTTCCCGAACGTCTCCGCGCTCGACTTCTCGCGTGTGCAAGAGGCGATCGACACCGTGCTCTCGCGCGTGCGGCAGGCCGTCGCCTTCTTGGGCGCGTTCAGTGCGCTCGCAGGGGTGATCGTGCTGCTCGGCGCGCTCGCGACGTCCCGCGTACAGCGGCTCCGCGAGGGCGCGCTGCTCAAGACGCTGGGTGCACGGCGGCCCCAGGTGCTCACCGTGCTGCTATCGGAGTACATCGCCCTGGGGACGGTCGCTACGGCGAGTGGACTCGTGCTTGCCGTGGTCGGCGCGGCGATTGTCGTGCCTACCGTCTTCGAGATGGCCTACGCGCCCAGCGTGGGCGCGCTCGCACTCATCTGGATCGTGGTGGGGGCGCTCACGGTGGTCGTGGGCATCTTGGGCTCGCGCGACTTGCTGCGGCGTGCGCCGCTGCCGGTGTTGAGGGAGGCGCCCGAGTAAGGGCGTCCGTGCGTGCGGGGCGCCGCCGCGTCACCTTCGCGCGGCGAACTCCCGCAGCAGCGTTCCCGCCTCCCGCAGCGTGTCGTGCTTCTTGCAAAACGCGAAGCGCACGAGCGAGCCCCCGCGCTCGGCCTGGCTGAAGAAGCTGGAGCCCGGGACCGAAGCCACGCGCGCCTCACGCGCGAGACGCTTGGCGAACGTGGTGTCGTCCTCGTCGGAGAGCTCGGAGTAATCAGCCAGGATGTAGTACGCACCCTCCGGCATCGCGCAGCGAAAGCCCGCCTCGCCTAGCGCGGCGAGCAGCATCCGGCCCCGTTCCGCGTAGGCTGTGGAAAGCGACGCGTAATACTCGGGCCCGAGCTGCTCCAGTCCGACCGCGCAGGCTTCTTGGAGCGGGGCGGGGGAGCCGACGGTGAGGAAGTCGTGCACCTTGCGGATCGCGTCGGTGAGGTCGGGCGGAGCGACGATGGTGCCGACCCGCCATCCCGTCACACTGAACGTCTTGGAGAGCCCGCTCACCGTCACCGTGCGCTCGGCCATCCCGGGGAGTGTCGCGAGCGGGATGTGCGTGCCGCGATACAGGATGTGCTCGTAGATCTCGTCGGTGATCGCGACGAGGTCGTGCTCGATGCACAGGTCCGCGACGGTCTGCAGCTCGGCGCGGTCGAACACCCGGCCCGTGGGGTTGTTGGGCGTATTGATCGCGATCGCGCGGGTGCGCGGCGTGATGGCCGCGGCCAGCGCGTCACGCTCGAGGCGGTAGGCGGGTGGCTCGAGCGTCAGGAAGATGGGTCTGGCCGCACACAGCACCGCGTCGGGCCCGTAATTCTCGTAGAAGGGCTCGCAGATGATCACCTCGTCGCCGGGGTCGATGAGCGCGAGCATGACCGCGGCCATGGCTTCCGTGGCGCCGCACGTGACGGTGACGTCGCGCTCGGGGTCGACGTCCATGCCGTAGAGCGCTCCATACTTCTTCGCCAGAGCACGGCGCAGACGGGGCGCACCCCAGGTGATGGCGTACTGGTTCACGTCGGCACGAATCGCCGCGGCGGCCGCCTCCTTGAGCACGTCGGGCGCGGAGAAGTCCGGAAAGCCCTGCGCGAGGTTCACGGCGTCGTGCTCCTTCGCCACGCGCGTCATCTCCCGGATGACGGACTCGGTGAAGGAGCGTGTGCGCCTGGCGGTGCGGTCGGCGGTTTGCTTCATGGTATCCTCGAGGAAGGGCGGATCATTGCCACGAGCGTCGGGCGGAGCAATGGCGACCGCACCCGCCCTTGCTCCCGTCGTCACTCCCGGTAGCATTCGGCGTCCCGAAAACCCACCGAGGCGGACCGCGTATCGCATGCTGCGTCAGGCGCTGCTCTGGGCATCCACCAACCCCATGCTCGCCGAGCGCCTCCCTCGGTATGGCTTCGTCCGCCGCGCCACGCGCCGCTTCATGCCGGGCGAGCGGCTCGAGGACGCGACCGAGGCCGCAGCAAAGCTCGGGACGTCGGGAATTGCTAGCACGCTGACCCTGCTGGGCGAGAACCTCCGCTCCGAGTCCGAGGCCGACGAGGTGCTCGCGCACTACCGGGAGGTGCTCGCGGCTGTCCAGCGGAAGGGGGTCGATGCCGAGATCTCCGTGAAGCCCACGCAGCTCGGACTCGACTTCGGTGCAGCCGGCACGCACGACCGCCTCGCGGGCCTGGTGCGGGCGGCGAAGTCCATCGTGTGGATCGACATGGAGGGCTCCAAGTACGTGGACGACACGCTGGAGATCTATCGCAGCCTGCGCGCGGCGTCGGTCAACTTGGGTGTTTGCTTGCAGGCGTACCTCCACCGCACGGACGCGGACCTCGAGGCGCTCCTACCCCTCGACCCTTCGATTCGCATCGTGAAAGGCGCCTACCAGGAGCCGGCGGCCGTTGCGATGCCCAAGAAGGCGGACGTCGACCGAAGCTTCGTGCGCCTGACGTCGCGACTCCTCCGCGCTCGCGCGCTGGGCGGAACGGGACGCCCGGTGATCGCCACGCATGATCCGCGCATGATTGCAGAATCGGGGAGGCTGGCGGTCGAGCTCGGGCTCGCCAAGGGCACGTTCGAGTACGCGCTCCTCTACGGAATCGCGCGCGCGGAGCAGCAGCGCTTGGCGCGGAACGGGCACCGCGTTCGCGTGCTCATCAGCTACGGCGCCGCATGGTTTCCGTGGTACATGCGTCGACTTGCCGAAAGGCCAGCCAACCTCTGGTTCGTGGCGAAACAGATGGCGGGGTAGCCCAGATCCCAGGGGCGGGGTTAGGCCGGAGGGTCCTCTCCCCAGCCGTCTTGGGAATCGTTCGAAATTCGAAACATTCCGACGCGGGAGTCTCGGCTCTCCGGCCAGCCGCCCCCTCCTGCGCTGCTCCATCTCGATGCGAAAACGATTCGAACTTCGAAGCATTCCCAAAGGTGGCTTCTCCGCCGACCCCAGCGGCCCGCCCCGCGGCTCCCGCCGCCGTCATCTCTCCGGGCTCATGACGGCCCCCGACGACGATCCTCGCCGCTGGCGAATGCTCGCCATCTTGTCGAGCGCGATGGTCCTCTCGCTCTCGAGCTGGATGACCGCCACGGCCGTCGCACCCGAGCTCCAGGCTCGCTGGTCCCTCAGCGATGGGCAGGTGGGGCTGCTGACCACGATGGTCCAGCTCAGTTTCGTGGTGGGCACCGCTGCCGGTGCGCTGCTCAACCTCGCGGACACGCTGCCGCTACGGGCGTACGTCGCGACCTCCGCGCTGCTCGCCGCACTCGCGAACGCCACGTTGCTCGTCGTGCCCGGCTACGAGCTCGCCCTCCTGGCGCGCTCCCTGACGGGCGCCTTCATCGCTGGCGTCTATCCACCGGGCATGAAGATGGTGGCCACTTGGTTTCGCTCCGCGCGCGGGTTCGCGATCGGCACGTTCGTGGGCGCGCTCACGGTGGGGAAGGCGCTCCCGTATCTGCTGAAGGCGGTCGGTGGCACGTCGTCGGCCACCGTGATCGGTGGTGCCTCCGTCGCGGGCGTACTGGCAGCGCTGCTCGTGGGAACCGGGTATCGCGACGGCCCGTTCGCGTTCCCGTCACGGCCGTTCGAGTGGAGCCGCGTGGGGCGCATCTTGCGGCACCGCGAGACGATGCTCGCCACGGGCGGCTACCTCGGCCACATGTGGGAGCTCTACGCCATGTGGACTTGGGTACCCACCTACCTGGCGTTCGCGGCGGGGGGGCGGGCGTCGGCAGCCGTGGTCGATCTGGTGGCATTCGGTGCGATCGCGGCCGGCGCGCTCGGGTGCGTGTGGGGGGGCGCCGCCGCCGACCGCGTGGGTCGGCACGGTGTCGTCAACTTGGCCATGGCGGCGAGCGGTACCTGCTGCGTACTGGCGGGATTCGTGCTGGGCGGGCCCTTCTGGATCGTGGCCCTGCTCACCTGGGTCTGGGGCTTCTTCGTCGTGGCCGACTCGGCGCAGTTCAGTGCCCTGGTGACCGAAGTGGCGCCCGCGGACTCGGTCGGGACAGCGCTCATGCTCCAGACGTCCATGGGCTTCCTGCTCACGATGGTCACCATCCAGGCGATATCGCTGTTGGTGGACGCCGTCGAATGGCGGTGGGCGTTCGCGCTGCTCGCCCTGGGGCCGGCGGCGGGCATCGGGAGCATTCTTTGCCTGAGGGCGGTACAAGGCCTACATTGAACCCCGGCGGTGGTTGGACTCCGAATCCGAGAGGTGGACCATACGGTCGAAGCTCTGCTTCGTGGCGGCTGGCGCGCTCCTCACGCTCGGTGCCGCGAGCACCAACCTGGTCCACTTCGCGCTGTCCCGGTCGGTGCCCGCCGCGGACGCCACGGTGACTTCACCAGCAGAGGTGCGCCTCTGGTTCACCGAAGCTGCCGAGGCGGGGACAGTCGGCATCCGGGTCGTCGACCCGGCCGGCGCAGCAGTCGAAACCGCCGACGTCGTCCAGGACCGCGCCGACACCAAGATCTACTCGGTCGCCGTGGGGCGCAGGTTAAGTGCTGGCCGCTACACCGTATCGTGGCGCGGTGTCGGTGACGACGGGCACACCGTGCAGGGGAACTACGCCTTCACAGTGAGTGCGGCGCAGTAGCCGGGGTCAGCGCACCTTCACGTACTTGAGGAGTCGCTGAGGGCGCGGCTCCCCCGAGAAGATGTTGCCGTTCCGGTCGACGGTGATCGACTCCGCTCCGCTCCCGCCAGCGGTGATCGGGGGATTGTCGCCCGTGTCGAGGATGAAGTGGTCGACCCAGCCCGTCTCCACGTCCCCGATCCTGATCCCCTTCTCCCAGCCGGGGTTCTCGTTCATGTCGGACTCGGAGTCTGCCACGTAGATCGTGCCGCCGTCGTCGATCCAGATGTCGCTCGGCATCCCGAACTGCGTCCAGCGGGTGATGTAGTTGCCCTCCTGATCGAACACCACGATGCGCTGGTTCTGCCGGTCGGCCACGAAGAGGCGTCCGCTCGGGTCCATGGCGATGGCGTGAGGGCCGCGCAGCTGCCCCGGCCCGTATCCCGTGCTCCCGAACGCTCTGATGAACCTGCCGTCGCGAGAGAACTTCACGATGCGGTTGTTGCCGTTCGCGTTGTGTCCGTCCGCGACGAAGATGTCGCCGTTCGGCGCGGTGACCACGTCGCTCGGGGCGGTGAAGTGCCGCTCGTCGCTCCCCGCCACCCCCGCCTCGCCGAGCGTCATGAGCAACTCGCCCCGCGGTGAGAACTTGAAGACCTGGTGCCCGAGGGGACGTCCGTTCGCATCGCGGGCATCGGCTGCGCGATCGGTCCCGCCAGCTTCCGTGACCCAGACGTTCCCGTCCCGGTCGACGTGCAGCCCGTGCGGCCAGTCGAACCTACGTCGCCCGAAAGCGGCCGTGATGTTCCCGTTCGCATCGAAGCGGAGGACGGGATCGAGGTTCGAGCCGTTGCAGTAGGTCTGGCCGCCGCGCGGCGTGCCGTCGCTACCGCAGCGTATCACCGCCCAGAGGCTCACGCCGTCCACGTCGATGTGCAGGCCGCCCGGCGAGCCCATCTGTTGACCCGCGGGGAGCTTGGCCCACGGCTCGCCGATGCGGCCGGGGCCGGCTCCGGCCTGAAGCCCCTCCACGAGGCGGTACGGGTTCGGCCCGGTTTGGGCGGCGAGGGGGAGCTGAAGCGCTCCCACACCTACTGAGAGTAGGGCGGCGGTGAGCGCACCGCAGGTTAGGCGTGCCATCGACGAACTCAGCGTTGGAGAGATGGAGGGATGATACGGCGTTGGCGTCCCGCCCGCGAGGATGCTAGGCTGCACGTATCTCGCCCCCCGGAGGGTACGATGCGGCGTCTCGTCATTCCAGCTGCCGCGCTGGTCTCGCTCGGCACTTGGGGCGGCGGCGCGGCCCAAGCCCAGTCTCTAGCGCCCGACTGGAGCCGCATCGAAGCCGAGACGCTCGAGCACTATCAGGCTCTCGTCCGACTCGACACAAGTAACCCCCCGGGCAACGAGACCCGTGCGGCGAACTACCTGAGGGACGTGCTCGAGCGCGAGGGCATCGCCGTCGAAATGTTCGCCCTCGATCCCGAGCGAGCGAACCTCGTGGCCCGTCTTCCGGGCAGCGGGGCGCGGCGGCCGCTCCTGCTCATGGGCCACACCGATGTGGTGACCGTCGATCCCACACGGTGGACGCATCCGCCTTTCGGTGCGGTGCGCGAAGGAGGCTACGTCTACGGTCGCGGTACGCTCGACGACAAGGACAACCTCACCGCGTCGCTCATGATGATGCTGACGCTCAAGCGTCTGGGCGTTCCGCTCGATCGCGAGGTGATCTTCCTCGCCGAGGCGGGTGAGGAGGGTACGACCCGGTGGGGCATCGACTTCATGGTCGCCGAGCACTTCGATCGCATCGATGCCGAGTTCTGCCTCGCCGAAGGCGGCAGCGTTACGCGAGAGAGCAGCGCCGTGCGTTACGCCTCGATCGGCACGCTTGAGAAGATCCCGCGGGCCGTGGAGCTGATCGCCCGCGGGCCCGCCGGCCACGCGTCGGTGCCCCTGCTAACGAATCCCGTTGCGCGCCTGAGCATCGCCGTCGGGGCGGTCGCCCAGTGGCAGCCTCCGATCCGCCTCAACGAGACCACGACCGAGTTCTTCCGCCGCGTTGGTCCGATCTCTCCGCCGAACGACGCTCGGTCAGTCGCCGATCTTCTCTCGGGGCAGCCCGCGCGCGTCGATGCAGCGATCCGTTACTTCCAGGAGAACGTGCCCGGGTGGGCGGCGATCCTGCGGACTTCGGCGTCTCCCACCATCCTCCAGGCGGGCACGCGCACGAACGTCATCCCGTCCGAGGCCCGCGCCACCATCGACGTGCGGTTGCTCCCGGACGACGACCCCGAGGAGGTACTCCGCCAAATCCGAGAGGTCGTCAACGACCCGGCCGTCGAGGTCCGCTTCGTGAATCCGACCGGGCGGCCGCCGGGTGGCAGCGCGATCGATACTGAGGCCTTCCGCGCCATCGAACGTGCTGTCTCGAGGCACTACCAGACGGTCACCCTACCCTCCATGGGGACCGGCGCCACCGACATGGCGCAGCTGCGTGCCCAGCGCGTGCAGTGTTACGGAATCGGCCCGGCAATCGACAGGGAGGACGGTCCGCTCGGCTTCGGGTCGCACAGCGACCAGGAACGCATCCTGGAGAGCGAGCTGCACCGGTTCGTGCGCTTCTACTGGGACATCGTGAACGACCTGGCGGCGCGTAGGTAGGGGGTAGGCCACCCGCAGTCGTTGGGCTGCGTCCGCGCGGCGGACCGGCCGGTCGGCCGCCGCGCCGCAGGTTCACAGCTTCGGCAGCGTGACGCCGACCTGCTTCATGTACTTCCCATTCCGGTCCACATAGGCCACTTCCGGGAGCTCGTCGCCCTCGAGGAAGAGGAGCTGGGCGATTCCCTCGCCGCCATACACCTTGGCTGGCAGGGGCGTCGTGTTGGAGATCTCGAGTGTGAGATAGCCCTCCCAGGTGGGCTCCAAGGGGGTCACGTTCACGACCAAGCCGCAACGGGCGTACGTCGATTTGCCCACACAGATCGCGAGTACGTTGCGCGGGATGCGGAAGTACTCCTCGGTGCGCGCGAGCGCGAACGAGTTGGGCGGGATGATGCACTCGAGGCCCTTGATGTCGACGAAGGAGCGGTCGTCGAAGTTCTTCGGGTCCACGAGCGCGTTGTGCACGTTCGTGAAGACCTTGAACTCGGGCGCGACGCGGATGTCGTAGCCGTACGACGAGAGCCCGTAGGAGATCACCCCCTCGCGCACCTGACCGCGCTCGAAGGGCTCGATCATCCGGTGCTCTTCGCACATGCGGCGGATCCATTTGTCACTCTTGATCGGCATCTGCGGGCCTGCGTGAAATGGAGTGGATCGCGGGGCGGGGCCCGGCCTCGTCTGAACGCGGCGGCGCGAAGCTAGGAGGACGGCCGCGACTGGTGCAACGCGTCGGCTCCGGTCCGGTCGTCCGAGCAGCCCACCCGCGCCGGCGCGTCGCCCCAGCCGGCCTGGCGCGCGCCTCGCGGGGGCGGTCATTTGACGGGGGCTAGCTGCGCAGCATGAAAAGGGAGCAAGGGATGGAGACCGTGGACCGCGGCCGCTTCGTCTGGCACGAGCTGAACACCACCGATCCTGCGGCGGGCGAGCGCTTCTATCGCGCCCTCACCGGTTGGGGAATGCAGGCGTTCGAGCAAATGCCGTCCTATCGAATGTGGACCGACGACGGCGTACCGCAGGGTGGGCTCATGCTGCTCCCGGATGAGGCGAAGAAGATGGGGGCTCCGGCTCACTGGCTCTCCTACGCCGGCGTCCCGAACGTGGACGCCAGCGTTCGGCTCGCGTCTTCCCTCGGCGGACGCGCCCTGGTTGCGCCTCAGGACATTCCAGGCGGCGGCCGCTTTGCGGTGCTCGCCGACCCGCAGGGCGCCGTCTTCGCCCTGCATGCGTCCTCCCAGCCGATGGCGCCGGAGTCGGCGCCGAAGGTGGGAGAGTTCTCGTGGCACGAGCTTGCCACGACGGACCCGGACGCAGCCTGGCGGTTCTACGAGTCGCTCTTCGGCTGGAAGAAGATGGAAGCGATGCAGACCCCGATGGGCCTCTACCAGATGTTCGGGCGGGGCGCCTTCATGTACGGCGGCATCTACACAAAGCCCGCGGCCTCGCCAGCATCGCCGAACTGGCTCGCCTACATCAAGGTGGCAAGCGTCGACGCCGCGACCCCGAAGGCGACGTCGCTCGGCGGGAGGATTCTCGCAGGGCCGATGGACGTCCCGGGGGGTGATCGCATCGTGATGTGTGTGGACCCCCAGGGGGCCGCGTTCTCGCGCTGCACTCCCAGGCGCCGGTGCCCGCCACGCGGAAGAAGAAGGCGGCGCCTAAGCCGAAGGCCAAGGTCGCTGCCAAGAGACCCTCCGCGCGGCCTGCGGCGGCCAAGAAGAGGGTGAAGGCCAAGAACAAAGCGAAGACGGGTCGCGCTGCGAAGAAGAAAGCGCGGTCCAAGAAGGCCGCAGCGAAGCGGAGTGCGTCGAAACGAGCCGCCAGGAGCAAGTCGAGCACGAAGAAGGCCAAGGCGGGCGCGCGCCGGGGGGCGAAAGGCAAGCGACGAGCACGCTGAGCGCGCCGTGGGGTCACAGCCCACGGGCGACTCAGCTGGCGCGGAGGACGAGGTCGGTGAGGGCGGCGGCCACCGCGAAAGCCAGGCTCGTGCTCCTATGAGGCGTCTTGGTCTCGACGTTCGGCACGTCCGTCGTTTTCCCGCCGGGCTCGCACCACCCCGACGAGGCCTACCAACGACAGCCCGAGAAGCATCGGGTACAGCAGGAGCAGGTCGACGCGGATGTTGCATTCGCCGGTGCACAACCAGCGCTGCTTCATCCCGTACTCGTAGACCGCGTACGCACCCCAGGCCAGGGCGGCGACAAGCGCGCGCTTGTTCCCCGAGCTGCGGTGTAGCAGCAGGAACACCGCGGCGGGTGCGAGCGCGAGCCACGGCCATGCGATGAAGAGGCTCATGCGAGCGCGGCGTGGTGCTCCGCGATGGGGAAGCCCTAGATCACGTCTCGCTTGCGCCCTTCGGCTTGCGGCTGCGGACGCGCGTCAGCAGCACCAGCGATACCACGACGACAACTGCCCCGTAGACCGCCCGTTGCATCTGGCCGGTCATGAAGCTTCCGGGGAGCAGGCCGGTGCCCTGGAAGAACCAGGTGAATCCAACGAGGAGACCGAGGATCCCGGCGATGTTGAGCACCACTTTCATTGCTGGTAAGGTAGCAGTCGACGCCGTGACCCGCTGCACGCTCCATGCAGCATGGCGGTAGCCGGTTGGCCCGAAATCGCGCCCGGGGACTGGGGAACTCCAGGCTACGGCGTGACCGGATGCGCGCCAGCCCGGGGAGCGGCCCGCCCCCCTTCGAACACCCCCGAAAATCCACGAAAAATCGCAGCCGGGTCCGGTTGACACTCTCGCGACGCGTCCGGTAGCTTTGCGCCGTCCGTCGGGCCTCGTGAACGATTTCACAAAGCGGGACGACGCATGTCGGGAGCCTACCTCCCATTCCTTCTCCTCCTCGGCATTTCGATCGTGAATGCCCTGGGGATGGTCGTCACCTCTCACATCCTCAACCCCCGCCGCGACACCCCCCAGAAGCTGATGCCCTACGAGTCGGGCATGATCCCGCTCGGCAGCACGCGGCACCGCTTCTCGGTGAAGTTCTACATGGTCGCGATCAGCTTCATCGTCTTCGACCTGGAGACGATCTTCTTGATTCCGTGGGCCGTGCAGATGCGTGACCTGGGTTGGGGGCCGTTCGTCGCGGTGCTCCTGTTCGTTGGTGTGCTCGCCGCGGGCCTGGTCTACGAGTGGAAGAAGGGAGGCCTGGAGTGGGTCTAGGCGATATCCTCCCGGGCGGCGGGGTCCAGAAGTCGCAAGGCGGCCTCTTCGGCCCCGGGAGCCCCACGTTCCTCACCACGAAGCTCGACTTCGTGCTCAACTGGGGGCGGGCGAACTCGCTCTGGCCTATGCCGTTCGGCACGGCCTGCTGCGCGATCGAGATGATGGCCGCGGCGGCCTCGAACTACGATTTGGCGCGCTTCGGCATGGAGCGCATGTCCTTCAGCCCGCGCCAGGCCGACGTGCTCATCTGCGCGGGGCGCGTCCCCTACAAGCTCGCTCCGGTGCTCCGCCGCATCTGGGACCAGATGCCGCAGCCGAAATGGTGCGTGTCGATGGGCGCCTGCGCGAGCTCGGGCGGCGTGTTCGACGTCTACTCGATGGTGCAGGGGATCGACACGATCGTGCCCGTGGACGTCTACGTGCCCGGATGCCCTCCGCGCCCCGAAGGGCTGATCTACGGCCTGATGATGATCCAGGAGAAGATCCGCCAGGAGTCGCTGGGCAAGCACTTCGAGCACCGGGCCGAAGATCCGGCGACCGTCGCGCGCCCCGAAGCGAGCGAACCCGAGATCGTCGGGCTCACGGGCCCGTTCGGGAACTCGACGCAGCAGGACCAGTTGTCGGGCGGTGCGGTCGAGGCCGGCGGTCCGGGCGAAGTCCGGCCGAGGAAGTCCTGACCCGCAGCATGGCGAACAACCCGTCCAGCAGCGCGCTCGACGCCGTCGAGCTGGGACCGCTGCCATCCGAGATCCGCGTGCGGGGGGCAGTTACCTCGGCGGCCGCGCCGAGCGACCACCCGTCCGTGGCAGCGCTCGTAACGCGCTTCGGGGCGGGTATCGTACGGCATCGCGTTAGCGCGGGAGACCAGACCGTGGTGTGGGTCGATCCCAAGCAGAGCCTCGAGATCCTCACCTGGCTGAAGAACGACGCCTCGCAGCTCTACGACATGATGTCGGACGTCACGGGCGTCGACTACGGCGGCGCGAGCGTCGACGTGGTCTACCAGATGTTCTCGACCACGCACAAGCGCGCGCTCCGCGTACGCTGCGAGCTGCCTGCGAACGCTCTCGAGATCGACTCGGTGGTCGGCCTCTGGAAGTCCGCGGACTGGCTCGAGCGCGAGGTCTTCGACCTGTTCGGCGTGAAGTTCCGCGGCCACCCGGACCTCCGGCGCATCCTCATGCCGGACGACTACGCCGAGGGAAATCCCCTGCGGAAGGACTTCCCACTCCGCGGGCGCTTCTCGCGCGCCGAGCAGACGCGCCGCGCGCTCGAGCAGGACGTCGAGCGCTTCTACACCGCCACGGACCTGAAGCACGGGGGCACGCCCCAGCAGGTGACCGCGGGCGGCAAGCCGGCGGAGGGCGTCGACTGATGGCCACGAGGAACGTCGAGCTCTCGGTCGGGCGTAACCCCGAGATGGGCGTGGGCGGTCTCCCCACGGCGAGCCCGCTGGCTCCGTTCGACATCCCGGAGCCAGCGTTCGACACCGAGGAGATGCTGATCAACATCGGGCCGCAGCACCCCGCCACCCATGGCGTGCTGCGCCTGGTGTGCGAGCTCGATGGCGAGACGGTGCTCTCGGTCACGCCGCACATCGGCTACCTGCACTCCTCGTTCGAGAAGCTCGGCGAGTATCGCACGTGGAATCAGATCGTGCCGCTCACCGACCGCATGGACTACCTCGCGCCGCTGATCTACAACTGCGCGTACGTCATGTCGGTCGAGAAGCTGATGGGTATCCAGGTCACGGAGCGCTGCAAGATCGTGCGCGTGCTCTGCATGGAGATGGACCGCATCTTCGGCCATCTGCTCTGGCTCGGCACCACCGCGATCGACGTGGGCGCGTTCACGCCGTTCCTGTACGCGTTTCAGCAGCGCGAGAAGATCTACAAGCTGCACGAGGCGCTCACGGGCGCGCGCATCACCACGTCGGCGACGCGCGTGGGCGGCATGATGGCGGATTTGCCGCCAGGGTGGATCGAAGGGCTCACGAAGTTCCTAGACGAGTTCCCGAAGACGCTGAACGAGGTCGATCGGCTGCTCACCGGGAATCAGATCCACATAGGGCGCACGCAGGGCGTGGGCGCGATCTCCGCGGCCGACGCGATCAACTGCGGGCTCACGGGGCCGAATCTGCGCGCGGCGGGTGTGCCGTACGACGTCCGCAAGGACCGGCCGTACTACGACTACGAGACGTACGACTTCGAGGTCCCGGTCGGCGAGCACGGCGACTGCTACGACCGCTACCTCTGCCGCATGGAGGAGATGCGCCAGAGCGTGCGTATCCTGCGGCAGGCGATCGCGCGGCTCCCCGGCGGCCCCATCAACGTCGACGACCCGAACATCTCGCTCCCCTCCAAGACCGACTGCATGTCGGACATGGAGAGCATGATCCACCACTTCAAGCTCATCACCGAGGGGATCAAGGCGCCCGAGGGTGACTGCTACCTCGCGGTCGAGGGCTCGAAGGGGGAGCTGGGGATGTACGTGGTGGCCGAAGAAGGGAGCACGAAGCCGGTGCGCTGGCGCGTGCGCCCCCCGTCGTTCGTGAACCTGTCCACGATCGAGAAGTTGGCCAAAGGCCACCTCGTGTCCGACCTCATCATGATCAACGCGAGCCTCGACATCGTGCTCGGAGAGATCGATCGATGAGCGGCCGGTCGAAAGGGGCACCGTTCAAGAACCCCGGCTGGGCGGGGAACACGGGGGAGTTCGACCTCTCCGAGGCGCAGGTGCGCGGCGACGACTTCGTCGGCGAGCGCCCCAAGCACGGCGGGCACGCTTCGGGCGCGGGCACGCTCCCGTACATGCTCGCGGACAAGGAGCCCGAGGCTCGTCTCTTCGAGGGCGAGTATCAGCAGCGCTTCGAGAAGATCCTGACGCGCTACCCGACCAAGCGCGCCGCGCTATTGCCCACGCTCGGCCTTGCGCAGGAGATCCGCGGGCACGTGAACCCGGAAACGATGGACCGGGTGGCTGAGCTGCTCGAGCTGTCGCCGGCGTACGTGCGCGGGGTGACCACGTTCTACACGATGTACAACAAGGCGCCGGTCGGCCGGTACCTCGTGCAGGTGTGCACCAACATCTCCTGCAACCTGTGCGGGGCGGACGAGGTGCTCGCCACCTTCCTGCGCTACACGGACACGGAGCTCGGCGAGACGTCGGAGGACGGCAACTTCACGGTGATCGAGGCCGAGTGCCTCGCGGCGTGCGGCTTCCCGACCTGCGTGCAGATCAACTCGCGCTACTACGAGAACGTGACGCCCGCCGACGTGCAGAAGATCGTCGAGCAGCTGAAGAAGGTCGGAGACTGACGCGTGGCCTACCCCTACGTCTCCGACAAGGAAGCCCGCGTCGTCAGCCAGGGCTTCGGCGACCCGAAGCAGCGCCGCATCGACACGTACGTCGAGCGCGGCGGCTACGGCGCGCTGAAGAAGGCGTTCGGCCTGAGCCCGGACGCGGTGGTGGACGTGGTGAAGGCTTCCGGTCTGCGCGGCCGCGGCGGGGCGGGCTTCCCAACCGGCGTGAAGTGGTCGTTCATGCCGAAGCAGCCGACCAAACCGCACTATCTCCTCTGCAACGCGGACGAGTCGGAGCCCGGCACGTTCAAAGATCGCGAGCTCATGCGCTGGAACCCGCATCAGCTCATTGAAGGGTGCCTGATCGGCGCGTACGCCATCCGCGCGAAGCACGTCTACATCTATTGCCGCGGCGAGTTCTTCGAGACCAACCAGGTGCTCGCGCGCGCGCTCGAGGATGCGTACGCGAAGGGCTACGTCGGCAAGAACATTCTCGGCTCCGGAAACGACATCGACGTCACCGTGCATCAGGGCGCGGGCGCCTACATATGCGGTGAGGAGACCGGGCTGATGAGCTCGCTCGAGGGGCGCCGCGGCCTCCCGCGCGTGAAGCCACCGTTCCCGGCCGCCTACGGCGCGTTCGGCATGCCGACCACGATCAACAACGTCGAGACGCTCTGTGCGGTGCCGCACATCGTCGCGAACGGCGGCGACTGGTACCGGCAGTGGGGCTCGGAGAAGAGCCCGGGCACCAAGCTCTTCTGCGTGAGCGGACACGTGAACAAGCCGGGGAACTACGAGCTCCCGCTCGGCTTCCCGCTCGCCTCGCTGATCGAGGACGTGTGCGGAGGCATGCGCGACGGGAATAGCCTCAAGGCGGTCATTCCGGGCGGTTCCTCCGTGCCGATCTTGAATGCCGAAGAAGCGATGTCGTGCAAGCTCGACTACGAGGGGTGCGTGACAGCGGGCTCGATGCTCGGGTGCGCGTCCGTGATCGTCATGGACCACACCACCGACATCGTGAAGGCCGTGCGCCGCATGGTGGACTTCTACGCACACGAGTCGTGCGGACAGTGCACGCCGTGCCGCGAGGGCTCCTCGTGGACCGCACAGATCATGCGGCGCATCGAGGACGGGGACGGTACCGAAGCCGACCTGGACACGCTCATGCAGATCACGCAGCAGATGGTCGGGACCACGATCTGCGTGCTCTCGGACTCCGTGGCGCCTCCTGTGCAGTCGTCCATCAAGAAGTTCCGCGGTGAGTACCTGGCGCGCATGAAGGCTGCCCGGTCGACCGAAGTGCCGGTCGCGGTGCCGGCGGGGGTCGCATGAGTACGACGCCTCCGACCTCCGCGCCCACGGCGGCCCCCTCTGCGCCCGCGCCCGCCACTGTCACACTGACCATCGACGGCCAGACCGTCACGGTGCCGAAGGGGACGACGATCCTCGAGGCCGCCAAGACGATCGGCACCAAGGTCCCGCACTACTGCTACCATCCCGGGCTTTCGTCGCCTGCGATGTGCCGTCTCTGCCTCGTGGAGGTCGAGGGCGCGCCCAAGCCGCAGCCGGGGTGCGTGACCACGGTTGCCGACAACCAGGTAGTGCGGACTGTATCCGACAAGGCGCTCGGCAACCGGCAGGGCGTGCTCGAGTTCTACCTGGTGAACCATCCGCTCGACTGTCCGATCTGCGACATGTCGGGCGAGTGCGACCTGCAGAACTACGTGCACGCCGAGGGCCGCGAGCACGGCCGCGGCGTCGAACCCAAGCGGGTTTTCGGCCGGGACGACTTCGGGGGCGACGTCCTCTTCTACGGCGACCGCTGCGTCATGTGCACGCGCTGCGTGCGCTTCATGAGCGAGGTGGAAAAGGACGAGCGCCTGACGGTAGTCGAGCGCGGTAACCGCTCCGTCATCGACACGTTCTTCGACGAGGGACTCGATGGAACGCACTGGTCGGGGAACATCGTCGACATCTGCCCGGTGGGCGCGCTCGTATCGAAGGCCTTCCTGCACAAGGCGCGCGCCTGGGACCTCGAGCACACGCCCTCGGTCTGCGCGAGCTGCTCACAGGGGTGCAATGTCGAACTGCACACCCGGGACAACGTGGTGCAGCGCGTGAAGCCGCGTGAGAACCTCGACGTGAACGGCTGGTGGATGTGCGATTACGGCCGCGCCGACTACGAGTGGATGAACGAGGGCGACCGCATCGAGGCGCCGCTGGTGCGCCAAGCGGACGGTTCGTCGAAGGCGGTCGCGTGGAAGGAGGCGCTCGGTGGCCTGCTCGCTCGCGCGAAGGAGCTCCAAGGTCGACCGGTGAAGGCGGTGGTGTCGGCGCGCGCCTCCAACGAAGACCTCGGCGCGCTCGCGGAGCTCGTGGGCGCGCTCGGAGGCGGTGAAATCGTCTATCGCTCTCCCCGCTCGGCCGAGGAGATCGTGCTCCAAGGCTTCCCGACGCTCGCGCGCCGAAAGGACTTGGCGCCCAACGTGAAGGGGGCCGAGCTGCTCGGTATGCACCGCGTGGGCGCGGACGACGCGACGGGCGGGCTCGACAAGGTGCGCGCCCACGACGGCATCGTGGTCGTGTTGGGCGACGCGCTCGCCGACCAGGACGAGAGGTTCGGCGCATCAGCCGCGCTCTACGTCTATGTCGGCACGCAGCTGCCCGTGGCGGCACGCGCCGCGCACGTCGTGCTCCCCGTCACCACGCACGCCGAGCAGGAGGGCACGTTCACCAACCACGCGGGCCGGGTGCAGCGCTTCTGGCCCGCGCTGACGGCTCCCGGCATGGCACGCCCGGCGTGGCTCGTGCTCGGCGCGCTGGTCGGCGAGCTGTCCGGCGAGGCCGTGCCGCGCACTGCGGCCGACGCGTACGCCGCACTCGCGGAAGCGGTGCCGGCATTCGGTGGCCTCGCCTACCCGAAGCTCGGCGCGCGCGGAGCCCTGCCGATGATCTCCGGGGCTGCGGTATCCTCCGGCGCGAAGGGGGCGTGAGCGTGGAGCCGATCAGCGGCGTTCCGGCCCTCATCGCGATGGCGCTGAAGGGGCCCATCATCTTCGGCATCGTCATGGTGGTGGTCGCGTACACCACCCTCGCCGAGCGCCGCGTCTCCGCATGGATCCAGGACCGGAGCGGCCCGAATCGCGTGGGCCCGTTCGGGCTCCTGCAGCCAATCGCGGACGGCATCAAGAACATCATCAAGGAAGAGACGCTTCCGGCCACGGCCTCGAGGTTCTTCTTCATCCTCGCGCCGATCCTGGTGCTGGTTCCTTCGCTGGTGACGTTCGCGGTGATCCCGTTCGCGGCGCCGCTGCCGACCCCGTGGGGCGTGGTCGACATGGTCATCGCGGACCTGCCCATCGGCATCCTGTACGTGCTCGCGTTCAGCTCGCTCGCCGTGTACGGCGTGGTGCTGGGCGGGTGGGCCTCCAACAACAAGTACGCGTTCCTGGGCGGTCTGCGCGCTTCGGCCCAGATGGTGAGCTACGAGGTCTCGCTCGGCCTGTCGCTCATCGCCGTGCTCATGCTGGCCGGCAACGTGACGCTCACCGAGATCATCTGGAAGCAGCAGCAGCTCGGAATGTGGTTCGCGCTCCCGCTCTCGCTCGCGTTCATCCTGTTCGTGATCTCGGCCTTCGCGGAGACCAACCGGCTCCCGTTCGACATGCCCGAGGCCGAGTCCGAGCTGATCACCGGATACCACACCGAGTATTCGGCCATGAAGTTCAGCGCCTTCATGATCTCCGAGTTCGGCCACATGGTGACCGCCTCGGCGATGATGGCGACGCTCTTCTTCGGGGGCTGGGACCTGCCCGGCACGTGGGACGACGCGTTCTGGTACCAGGGCCAGCTCATCTCCGGGTTCGCCGCGGACGGCAGCGTGATTCTCGCCAACCCGGCCTGGTGGAAGACGCTGCTCACGTTCGCCGGGTTCGGCGCCAAGACGGCGTTGTTCCTCGTGCTCTACATCTGGGTGCGCTGGACGCTCCCGCGCTTCCGGTACGACCAGGTGATGTCGCTCGGCTGGAAGGTCATGCTCCCGACCGCGCTCGCGTACATGATGCTCATCGCGGGCACGATCCTCACGCTCGACACCATCGGCATGACGTGGGGCTTCGGGTACGGTCTCGCGCTCACCGCCGTGAGCGGAGCGGCCACGGTGGCCTTCGTGTTCTTCCTCGACCGCGGCCGCACCATCGCGGGCGCCGCCGCCCAGCGCGCGCAGCGCGTCGAGGTCAAGACGATTCCCGGCGCGGTCGCCAGGGCGGGGAGGTAGCCCATGGCAATCGGCGTGAAGGTCATGCATCGCCCTCAGCCCGAGTCGACCTCGTACCTGCGCGCTGCGCTCTCCGGCATGGCGCTCACCTTCCGGCACATGGTGAACCCGGTGAAGGTGACGCAGCAGTACCCGGAGGAGCAGACGGAGCTGCACCCGCGCTGGCGCGGCACGCACGTCATGGAGACGCATGCGGACGGACGCCCCAAGTGCGTGGCCTGCGGTCTCTGTCCGACGGTGTGCCCGGCGAACTGCATCCGGCTCGTCGGCGGCGAGGACGATCAGGGGAATCGCTACCCGATCGTGTACGAGATCGACGAGTTTCGCTGCATCTTCTGCGGGATGTGTCAGGAGGTATGCCCGGTCGAAGCGATCCACGTCGGCCAGCACTTCGAGAACGCCGAATACACGCGGGCGCGCTTCGTCTACGATCTCGACCGCCTGATGGAGCAGGACCATCCGGTGACCAACCTGTGGGATCCTTCGGATCCGACAGGCGAGTAGCCGAATGACCACCGTGCTCTTTTACGTCTTCGCCGGCATCGCCATCGGCGCGGCCATCGGCGTCGTCATCTCGCGGAGCCCCGTGGGGAGCCTCCTGTTCATGGTGACCACGCTCGCCGCGATCGCCGGGACGTTCGTGCTCATGGAGGCGCACTTCCTCGCCGCCGTCCAGGTGATCGTCTACGCCGGGGCGATCATGGTGCTCTTCCTGTTCGTCATCATGCTGCTCAACCTCGGACACGAGGCGCAGCGCGACCTGAAGGGCGGGGCGTTCGCGGTGGTTGCGGCGGGCGTCGGCGGAGCCATGGCCGGCATGCTCGCGCTCCAGCTGCGTGGCGCCGACGTGGCGGCCACGGGCGCGGGTGCGGAGGCGATCGCGGCGGCGACTGCCGAGTACGGCGCGGTGGGCGCGATCGCCCGTCCGCTCTACACGACGTACGTGGTGCCGTTCGAGATCACGGGGATCCTGCTGCTGGTCGCGATCGTGGGCGCAGTGGTGCTCGCCAAGCGGAGCGACGCGTGATCACAGAGGCCATCGTCCTGAGCGCGATCCTCTTCGTGATCGGCACCTTCGGCGTGCTCGTCCGTCGCAACGCCATCATCATGTTCCTCTGCATCGAGCTGCAGCTGAACGCCGTGAACGTGGCGTTCGTCGCGTTCTCGAACCTGTTCGGGATCGACGGGCAGATCTTCGTCTTCTTCGTGATGACGGTCGCCGCAGCAGAGGCGGCCGTGGGCCTCGCGATCATCATCTCGATTTTCCGGCACTACGAGAGCGTCGACGTGGGCTCCTTCAACTTGTTGAAGTGGTAGCCCGATGACGCTCGCGCTCCGGCCTTCGCTCGTCGCGGCGCTCGCGGCGCTGGCGCTCCCGGCGTCCGTCGCTGCCCAGGGCGGTGCGCCTGCCGGCGAGAGTGGTGGCGCGTTCACTCCGTTCCTCCCCGGGATGATCGTGCTGCTGCCGCTGCTCGGGTTCCTGGCGAACGGGGCTCTGGCGCTCGCGCACGGCAAGAAGTCCGCGGACGCGGTGCGCGCCGGCGGGGAGCTCGACCTGGGCGAGCGCGCTCAGCGTCCGCTCACGCACACGCTGCCGAGCCTCATCGGGCCCGGGGTGCTGGGTCTCGCGTTCCTGATCACGCTGGTGAACTTCTCGCGCGCGCTGGGAGCGTCGCTCGAGGAGCCGGTGGTCGTCCATTACTGGACCTGGATGGCCACGGGCACGTTCACGGTCGACGCGGCGCTCCAGCTGGATCAGCTCTCGCTCCTGATGATGATGATCGTCACGGGCGTCGGTTTCCTGATCCACGTGTTCAGCGTCGGCTACATGCGTGACGACGCCGGATATCCGCGCTACTTCGCGTACCTGAACCTGTTCGTGTTCTTCATGCTCGTGCTCGTGATGGGCGCGAGCTATGCCCTCATGTTCGTGGGGTGGGAGGGCGTCGGGCTCTGCTCGTATCTCTTGATCGGGTTCTGGTTCGGCGACAAGGAGAAGTCGGACGCCGGCAAGAAGGCGTTCATCGTCAACCGCATCGGCGACTTCGGCTTCCTGGTCGCGATGTTCCTGCTCTATGCGACGTTCGGCACGCTCGACTTCGTCCCGATCTTCGCCGATGCGCAGTTGACCACGTCGCTCGTGTACGGCGGCGGTCTCGTCACCGCGATCACGCTCTTCTTCTTCCTCGGGGCCGCGGGCAAGAGCGCGCAGATCCCCCTCTACGTGTGGCTCCCGGATGCCATGGCGGGCCCGACGCCCGTCTCCGCGCTCATCCACGCGGCGACCATGGTCACCGCGGGCGTCTACCTGGTGGCGCGCTCCTCCGTGCTCTTCGCGCTCTCGCCCGTCGGCAGCGCGACCGTAGCGGGCGTCGGTGTGCTCACCGCGCTCTTCGCGGCGACCATCGCCCTGCAGCAGTACGACATCAAGAAGGTGCTCGCGTACTCCACCGTGTCCCAGCTCGGCTACATGTTCGTGGGCGTCGGCGTGGGCGCGTACGCGGCGGGCGTCTTCCACCTGATGACGCACGCGTTCTTCAAGGCGCTCCTGTTCCTCGGGTCGGGCGCGGTCATCCACTCGATGCACCACGCTTATCACCACACGCACAAGCACGACGACCCGCAGGACATGCGGAACATGGGCGGCCTGCGCGCGCACATGCCGATCACGTGGATCACCATGTGGATCGGTACGCTCGCGATCGCGGGGATCTGGCCGCTCGCCGGGTTCTTCTCCAAGGACGAGATCATCTGGCAGGTGGCGGCGTTCGGCGGGGCGGTGAACGCACCGTACCCGCTCCTCTACACGCTCTTCTGGATGACCGCGCTCGCCGCGGCGATGCTGACCGCGTTCTACATGACGCGCATGATGGTGATGACGTTCCACGGCTCAAATCGGACGGGCGCCGAAGAAGCGAAGCACCTGCACGAGGCGCCCGCCGTCATGTGGGTGCCGCTCGCCGTGCTCGCGGTGCTCTCCGTGTTCGGCGGCTGGATCAACGTGCCCGAGGCGCTGCGCACCTCGTTCCTGGGGCTGGGCGGCGCGCTTCCCATGAGCGAGTGGCTGCACCACTGGCTGGAGCCCGTCACGGCGGGCGCCCATGAGGTGCAGCTCGAGCACCTCGGCGAGGTGGCGCACGCCGCACCCGTGGGCGGTGGGGAAGTGGCCTGGGCGGCCATCTCGTTCCTCGCGGCCGCCGCGGTGGTCGCCGCCGCGTTCAAGGTGGTCGGCGCGCAGAAGACGGTGCCCGCCCACGACGCGCCCGCGCCGACCGGCTTCGCCAATGTGCTCTACAACAAGTACTACGTGGACGAGCTCTACAACTGGATCGTCGTCCAACCCATCGTGCGCGCGTCCCAGTTCTGCTGGCGCGTGATCGACGCGACCATCATCGACGGAACCGTCAACGCCGTCGGCTGGGTGTCGAAGGGTGTCGGGTGGGGCGTGAGCATGTTCCAGACGGGCAACGTGAGCACGTACGCATTCGTGCTCACGCTGGGTGTGCTCGTCATCCTCGGCGTCTCGGTCTTCTAGGCGGCGACGGTGACCGCACTCCTCGACTCGATCGGCTACGCGAACTGGGTGCTGCACGCGCTCGTGTGGCTCCCGGTGCTCGGCATGGGCCTGGTGCTCTGGGCCGAGGAGGAGCGCGCCAAGACGGTGGCGTTCTGGTGGTCGCTCGGCGTGCTCGTGCTCTCGCTCGGCCTCTGGTTCGCGTTCGACCCGGCGAGCGCCGACTTCCAGATGACGAGCTCGGCCCCGTGGATCGAATCGTGGGGTGTGAGCTACTCGCTCGGCGTCGACGGGATCAGCCTCTTCATGGTGATCCTGACCACGCTCTCGACCTCGCTCGCGATCCTGGGCTCGTTCAACTACATCCAGTCGCGCGAGCGGGCGTTCTACGCGCTCATGCTCCTGCTCGAGGCGGGCGTGGTCGGCGTCTTCGTCGCCACGGACGTCTTCCTCTTCTACGTGTTCTTCGAGCTCACACTCGTGCCCATGTACTTCATCGTGGGCATTTGGGGCGGCGAGCGACGCATTTACGCGGCCATCAAGTTCTTCCTCTACACCGCGTTCGGATCCCTGCTGATGCTGGTCGGGATCCTGTACCTGTTCTGGCGCGCCAAAGGCCTCCTGGGCGCGCCGACGTTCTCGTACGAGGACTTCCTGCTGGTGCCGCTGAGCATGACCGAGCAGCTCTGGCTCTTCACCGCGTTTGCGCTCGCCTTCTCGGTGAAGGTGCCGGTCTTCCCGCTGCACACCTGGCTCCCGGACGCGCACGTCGAGGCGCCCACGCCCGGCTCGGTGATCCTGGCCGCGGTGCTGCTGAAGATGGGCACGTACGGGTTCCTGCGCTTCCTGCTCCCGTTCTTCCCGGCTGCGTCGCAGCACCCGACGGTGGTCACGACCATGCTGGTGCTCGGCCTGGTCGGGATCCTGTACACGGCGTGGGTCGCGGCCGTGCAGCCGGACGCGAAGAAGCTGGTCGCGTACACGTCGGTCGCGCACATGGGCTTCGTGGTGCTCGGCATCTTCGCGCTGACGGTGAACGGGCTGCAGGGCGGGCTCATCGTGATGATCTCGCACGGCCTCTCCACGGGCGCCCTCTTCCTCCTGCTCGGGATGCTGTACGAGCGCAGGCACACGCGGAAGATCGACGACTTCGGCGGGCTCGCGCGCGTGGCGCCCTGGCTCGCGACCGCGTTCGTGATCACCGCGCTCGCCTCGATCGGGCTGCCCGGGACGAGCGGGTTCGTGGGCGAGTTCCTCGCGCTCCTGGGCACGTTCGAGACGCATCCGACGATCGCGATTCTCGCGACCCTGGGCGTGATCTTCGCCGCCTACTACATGCTGCCGATGGTGCAGAAGGTCTTCTTCAACCAGCTCGCGACCGACGAGAACCGCGAGGTGGAAGACGCCTCCGGTCGCGAGCTCGCGATCCTGGCGCCGCTCTGCGCGCTCATGATCTGGATCGGCTGGAACCCCACGCCGTTCCTGGAGCGCATGGAGCCGAGCGTGCGGGCGGTGATCGAGCGGGTGGAGTCCGCGGGGGCGCAGGTGTCGGCCTCGGCCGAGCCCCAGACGCCGCAGTCGCTCGACGAGACGGTGGAAGCCAGCTCCACGCCCCCCCCTCGACGAGACCGCAGACGCCGCGTCGACAGCCGGCGACGACGTGCCCGACGCGACTGAGGAGCGCGCCCAGTAATGGAGCTCGACTTCAGCCGCGGCGTGCACTACTGGTGGGCGCTCCTCCCCGAGATCGTGCTGTGCATCTGGGGAATGGGCGTCCTGATCGTGGGCGTGTCCAAGCGGCACAGGCAGAGCGGGGAGGACGCCACGGGCGACCCCACGCTCTCCGGCGCGGCCGACCTGGGCTGGCTGGCGCTCTTCGGCGTGCTCGGCGCGGCGTTCGCGAACGGGTGGCTCTACGGGGTGCACGAGGTGGGCTCGGGCGGAATGATCGCCGTCGACCGCTTCCGGCTCTTCGCCAACTGGATCCTGCTGGGCGCGGCGGCGCTCACCATCCTGATCTCGTTCGCGTACGTCTACCGCCAGCGCCTGCAGGCGGGTGAGTTCTACGGGCTGATCCTGCTCGCGACCGCGGGCATGATGTTCATGGCCGCCGCGCGCGACCTGATCGTCATCTTCCTCGGCCTCGAGGTCATGTCGGTCGGCGTCTACGCGCTCACGGCGTTCAACCGGCGCGACCGGAAGTCGGCCGAGGCGGGGCTCAAGTACTTCCTGCTGGGTGCATTCGCGACAGGTTTCCTGCTCTACGGGATCGCGCTGGTCTACGGCGCGACCGGCAGCACGAACGTGGCGGCGATCGGCGCCTCGGTGTCCGCGGGCACGGCAACGCCGGGACTGCTCGCGATCGGTATCGCGATGCTCACGATCGGGTTCGGCTTCAAAGTGGCCGCGGTTCCGTTCCACATGTGGACGCCCGACGTCTATGAGGGCGCGCCCGCGCCGGTGACGGCGTTCATGTCGTCGGCGGTGAAGGCCGCCGCCTTCGTGGCGTTCCTGCGCGTCATCGTGGTCGCGTTCCCCGAGGCCGACGACGTCTGGTATCCGATCGTGTGGTGGCTCGCGGCGCTCACCATGGTCGCCGCGAACCTCATGGCGCTCGTGCAGTCGAACGTGAAGCGCATGCTCGCCTACTCGAGCATCGCCCACGCAGGGTATCTCCTGGTGGCCATCACCGCGTCCAACACCAACGCGGCGGCAGGTCTGCTCTTCTACCTGCTCGTCTACACGCTCATGAACACCGGCGCGTTCGCGATCGTCATCGGCGTGGCGCACCAGGCGGAGGAGCGACTCCAGGTCGAGGACTACGCCGGGTTCGGGTGGGCCCAGCCGTTGCTCGGCGTCTCGCTCACCATCTTCCTGCTCTCGCTCGCAGGCTTCCCCGGCACGGGCGGCTTCATGGGGAAGATCTATCTGCTCCAGGGCGCGGCCGACGCCGAGCAGTGGAGGCTCGCCGTCATCCTCGTGCTGGCGACCGTTGCGTCGTACTGGTACTACCTGCGCATCGCCTGGTTCATGTGGATGAAGAACCCGGCCAAGCCGGACCAGCATGCGCTCGTGGTCGCCCCGCTCCCCATGCAGCTGGCGCTGATCGTCAGCGTCGCACTCGTCCTCTATACCGGCCTCTTCCCGAGCGCCGCGCTCGACTTCGCACGGGCGAGCGTGGCCGGCCTCGGAGCGTTGGTCCCGTGAACGCGCACATCTTCCGGCAGTACGACATCCGCGGCATCGTCGGTCAGGACTTGGATGCCGAAGTCACCCGCTCGGTCGGCAAGGCGTTCGCATCCATGGTGCGCGCGCAGACCGGGGCGAAGGAGCCCAAGATCGCGGTCGGGCACGACAACCGGCTGACGTCGCCGGACCTGTCCGCCGGCTTGATCGCGGGGATCCGTTCGGCGGGCGTTCATGTGGTGGACGTAGGCACGGTGCCGACGCCCGTGCTCTACTGGTCGGAGGCGGTGCTCGGGACGCACGCGGGCGTGCAGATCACCGGCTCTCACAATCCACCCGAGTGGAACGGCGTGAAGATGAGCCTTGGCCGGGCCGCTCTCTATGGTGATGCGATCCAGGAGCTCCGGACGCGTATCCTCAAGGGGGACATGGACTCCGGGCACGGCTCTCATGAGCGGGTCGAGGTGCTCGATCGCTACGTGGCCGACGTCACCGAGCGTCTGGAGCTGACTCGCCCGATGAAGGTGGCGGTCGACTGCGGGAATGGCGTCGGCTCCCTGGTCGCGGTCCAGCTCCTCGAGGCGATGGGGGCGACGGTCACCCCCCTCTTCTGCGAGTCGGACGGCACGTTCCCGAACCACCATCCCGACCCCACCGTCGACGAGAACCTCGAGGACCTCATCCACACCGTCCGCGGCACACCCCACGACCTGGGCGTGGCGTTCGATGGCGACGCAGACCGCATCGGCGCGGTGGACGAGAAGGGGCGCATCGTGCGCGGGGACGTCCTCCTGCTGCTCTATGGCCTCGACCTGCTGAAGAAGCTCGGGCCGGGCCAGAAGGTCATCTTCGACGTGAAGTGCAGCCAGGTCCTCCCCGAGGTCTTCGCCAAGGCGGGGGGCGAGCCCATCATGTGGAAGACCGGCCACTCCCTCATCAAGCGGAAGATGAAGGAGACTGGGGCCCTCCTGGCTGGGGAGCTGTCGGGGCACATCATGGTCGCCGACGACTACTACGGATTCGACGACGCGCTCTACGACGCATGCCGGCTGATCTCGCTCGTGAGCCGTTCAGGACGTAGCCTCTCGGAGCTGGTCGCGGAGTTCCCGGTGTACGTTTCCACACCGGAGATCCGCATCGACGTGAGTGAGGAGCAGAAGTGGAGCATCGTGGAGCAGGCGGTCGCGCACTTCCGGAAGAGCCACGACGTGATCGACGTGGACGGCGCGCGCGTGCTCTTCGGCGACGGCTGGGCGCTCATGCGGGCCTCCAACACCCAGCCCGCGATCGTGGCGCGCTTCGAGGCCAAGAGCCAGAAGCGGCTCGGCGAGATCCGCGAGGAGGTGGCTGCTTGGCTCGGCACCCAGGGAGTCTCGCTCCCGTAGCCCGGCGCGCATGACCCGCGGCGTGCGCTCGTACCTGTCTACGCTGCGTGGTGGGCGGCTCGTGGTCGCCCTCGTGGTCGCGCTCGGGCTCCTCCTGGTGATGGGGCGCGCGTTCGCCGCGGCCTACGTGGAGATCCTCTGGCAGGCCCAGACAGGATACTCTGCGGTATTCTGGCGTAGGGTGTTCTGGGAGTGGGGGATCCGCGCGGTGGCCGCGCTCGCGGTTGGCCTGCTGGTGCTGCTGAACCTCCGCGTGGCGTCGAGCACGCTCGGCACCATCCAGATCCGCCGCCGCTTCGCCAACATCGAGTTCGCGGAGCGGATCCCGCGCCAGCTCGTGTGGGCGGGCATCACGGTGGCGGCGGTGCTGCTCGGCCTCTGGTTCGGGGCCGCCGTGCCGCCGAACCTCGGCATCCAGGCTGCGCTCCTGACGAGCTCGCAGCCGTGGGGGCTCGTCGATCCGGTGCTGGGACACGACGTCGGGTTCTACGTATTCGCGGTGCCTCTGCTCGCGTCGGGGGTCACGCTCGCGCTCATCGTCACGTTCCTTATCTTCACACTCGTCACCGCGGCGTACGCGGCCACCGGCACGCTCCGCTGGACGCGCCACGGGCTCGATGCGCAGCGGCTTCCGCGCGTGCACCTGGGTCTGCTCATCGCCGTGTTCCTGGTCTTGCTCGCGGCGCGACTCTGGGTACAGCGCTATCTGCTGCTGACGAGTGGGAGCTCGGCGGTGCAGGAGATCTTCGGGTTCACGGATGCGCAGGCGCGCCTCCCGGCGCTGCAGACGCTCATGGTCGTCTACCTGCTTGCCGGTGCGGCGACCTTCTGGGGAGCGTGGCAGGGGAGGGTGGGCCCCGTGCTGCTGTCGCTCGCTTCCGTGGCCGTCGGATGGCTGGTGATCGGACAGCTCTATCCGAGCTTCGTGCAGCGGTTCCGCGTGGAGCCGAACGAGCTCGCGCGTGAGACCCCGTTCATCGAGCACAATATCGTCTTCACGCGGCTCGGGTTCGGGCTCGACCGACTCGAGCGCCGGAGCTTCGCGTATGCCGCAGATCGCGATATCGATTGGGAGGGAGCCACGCGTCAGTTCGAAGGACTCCCCGTGTGGAATCCGAACGCGCTCCTCGCCACGTACCGTTCGCTCGAGGCGCTCTTTCCGTATTACGACTTCGCGGACGCGAGCATCGACCGCTACCAGGGTCCCGACGGGCCAGTGCCGGTGGCGCTCGCGGTCCGCCAGATCGATCCCGGGGGCATCCAGGATCCCAACTGGCAGAACCAGCACCTGCGGAAGCGCTACGTGGCGGGTATGGGCCTGGTGGCGAGCCTGGCGACCGAACGCACGCCCGAGGGGCGGCCGCGCATGCTGTTGTCCGGGCTGTCACCCGAGACGACTGCGGCGGGACAGGGGTTCGAGACGCTGCGTCTCGAGCGGCCGGAGGTCTTCTTCGGCACCACGCCGCAGAACTACGCGGTGGTGATCCCCGAGTCCGGCGAGTATCTCGCGCCCGACTCCACGCCGGGCGTGGCCGGTGTCGACTATCCCAAGGGGATCCAGCTGACGTCGGCGCTCCGCACGGCGCTGCTCGCCTGGCAGTTCGGTGACGCCAACCTGCTGTTCGCCTCGGAGCTCACCGACGCGAGCCACTTCGTGCACCGGCGCCTCGTGGTGGAGCGCGCGCTCGCGATCGCGCCCTTCCTGCGGTTCCCTGAGGATCCGTACCCTGTGCTCCACCAGGGACGCATCGTCTGGGTCCTCGACGGGTTCACTGGCACCGGCGCGTTCCCGCTCGCGACCGCGAGCGACTTCGGTGTGGTGCGCCGCGGCGTGCGCTACGTGCGCAACAGCGTGAAGGTCACCGTCGACGCGGTGACCGGCGAGATCGTGTTCTACCGCGTGCCCGTGGACGACCCCATCGCCGATGCCTACGAGGCGGCGTTCCCGGGGCTCCTCACGCCCATCGAGGAGATGCCGCACGAGCTGAGCTCCCACCTGCGGTATCCACGTTCGCTGCTCGGGCTCCAGAGCCGCGTGCTGCTCCAGTACCACCAGGAGACCGCGCCTGCATTCCACGGTCAGCAGGACGTGTGGAGCGAGCCCCAGGAACTCGCCGAGGGGACCAGTCCCGTGCCGTACCGGCCCGAGTACGCGCTCTACGCGCTTCCGGGAGAGGCCCGCCCCCACTTCTCGCTCACCGCCGTGTTCGTTCCGGCGGGGAGGCAGAACCTCACCGGCACGCTCGTGGGCCGTACCGACGGAGTCGGTCAGCCCGAGCTTGTGCTCCTCGACGTCCCGGTGGCGGATCAGGTGCCAGGCCCGCGGCAGATCGAAGCGCTCATCGAGCAGGACCCCCTCATCTCGCAGCAGTTCTCGCTCTGGCGCACCGGCGGGAGCGACGTCTGGACCGGGCATCTGCACCTCGTGCCCGTCGGGGACCGCTTCGTCTACATGGAGCCCATCTTCCTGGCAGCCGATGCGGACGCGATCCCCGAGCTCCGCCGCTACGTGGTGAGCGACGGCACGCGCGTGGTCATGATGGAGCAGCTCGAAGACGCCGTGCGGGCGCTCGCGGGGCTCGCGCCAACATCGTCGGCGGCTCCCGGCGCGACTGGTCTCGAGCTGCCGCGGGGAGCGGCCTGGTCGTCCGAGGCGCTCGACCTGCTCGAACGCGCGGAGGCGAGCGCGCGTCAGGGGAACTGGCAGGGGTTCGGGGAGGCGCTCGCGGAGCTGCGGGCGTTGCTCCAGAGGTTGGAGGGGGCGAGGTAGGCGGGCTCGCGTTACTCCAGGGCGCGCAGTCCCAGCTCATCGATTCGACGGCTATTCGTCACGACCCCGTCGGCGACCACCCGCAACTCGCTCCTCAGCGACTCCACCATGCGACGTAGTGGAGCGCGATAGTCCGTCAGGCGGCAGACAGACGCGAGGTCGGGCAGACACCGGAAGGCCCGACGCAGGTCGCCGATTTCCCGGACTCGAGTGGTGCGCGTCGGACGTCAGTACGCGCCACGAGGCGCTCGAGAGCGTCGCGGTCATGATCGAGGAGCGGATCGCATCAACGCAGTCCCATCGCACCATCGCAGCGCCCCGCCGAGACACGGAGACTTGGCGAATGGCGCGCCTCTGTGAGACATTGTCGCGAGTGATGGGTGGAACCTCGGACGCCAACGTCCGGTTCGCTCACCTCAGGGCGCTGTTGAAGGCACTGCGGTTCGCTGAACGGATCACGGGCAGCCATCACGTGTTCGGGCGCGACGGAGTGGCAGAGATCATCAATCTGCAACCGGACAAGTCGGGAAGGGCGAAGAGGTACCAGGTGAAGCAGGTCCGCCGCGTGCTGGCGAAGTACGGACTGGACAAGGAACTCCGCGATGAAGACTGAGCATCGCTACGAGATCGTGCTCTCCTGGAGCGATGAGGACCGCGCCTTCATCGCCGAGGTCCCGGAGTTGCCGGGTTGCGCCGCAGACGGTCAATCGCAGCAAGAGGCGCTGGAGAACGTCGCGGTCATCATCGACGAGTGGATCGAGATGGCCAAAGCGATGGGTCGCGCGATTCCGGAGCCGAAGGGGAGGCTCGTGGTCGGAGCCTGAGCCATCGGTGCTCCGCCTTTCGACTACTGACGGCTGCTTACCCGCCGCCGCCCCGCACCCGCTCCTGCGACGCACGAAACGCGCGCGCCGTGACCTCGGCGCGATAGGCAGCCAACCTGCGCCCGACGTCCACCACCCAGGTCACCGACGGGTAGGGCACTTCGTGCAATGACATCAGCCCGGCACGCGCACGCTCCTCGACGCGGATGTGGTTCGGATCCTGCACCGCGATCTGCGCCTCGTAGTAGACGTCGTCGTGCATACCGTTGCGCCAGTCACTGCGCACGTCCGGCTCCGCGCCCGGCGCGCGGTCGATCTGCGTGATCCCGATCGATTTCAGGAAGTCGTAGCTCCACTGATCCTCCGAGTAGTACTCCGACAGGAAGTGCACACGCGCATCGCTCCCCTCCGCCACCCAGCGACGGTTGAGCGCCTCGGCCACGTTCCTCATGCCGGTCTGATTGCCGCCGCTGTCGCCGATCAGGACGATGTCCCTGAAGCCGTGGGCCCTGTAGCTCCGAGCGATATCGGTCAGGAGCGCCTCGAACGTCGCCGCCTCCAGGCTGATGGTGCCGGGATAGCGCATGTGCCCGCTGGTGGTGGGCTCGATCGACCCTTCCGGGACGAACTTCACGACCGGCGCGAGGAGCGTCCTGCCGATCGCGCGCGCGATCTCCGGCATGACGGTCTCGAGCACGTAATTGTGCTTGCCGCCAGCGACGTACGGGCCGTTCTGTTCGACGCCGCCGGTACCGATGATCACCGTGGTCCACCCGTCGGCGACGAGGTCGCGCACCTCCATCCAGGTCAGCTCTTCCGTCCAGAGGCTCGCTCGGGCCTCGAGTGGCCTGGGCGCGTCGAGCGGCGGCACCTGGCCCTGGCCGCTCGAGACGCCTGCCACGAGTGCGACTCCCGCGAACAGGACTACGGCATAGGACCTCATGGCAGATGCCTCCTGGCGGATGGCGGAGCGGTCGTCGCCTCGCGTGGGCGAAGTCGACCGGTGCCACGCTAGGAGCGGCTTGCTGGGGCAGCAAGGTGGGGAAGGAATCTTCGCCGTAGCCGCCTCGCTCGGCTGCTACGCGAGGCGCCGATCGCAGCAGAATCGCGTACCAGTTGTTCTCGCGTGAAGCAACGAGGAGTGAGAAATATGAGGAGGGCCTCCCAGCGCCCGAGGAGCCTGTTCCTCGTCGCCGGGAGGCCCCGACAGTCCGTGTAAGCTCGTTTCGCCCCTCCTACCTGACCGCGAACCAATGCAGGAAGCCGGTCACCGGTTGCGGCGTCCCTTGACCTCCTTCTTCCGGCGGAAGCGGATTGTAGCTCGCCGTATAGATGAAGTTGATGCACCCGGTTTGCGCCGGGTCGCCATCGAGGGTGCACTCGAACGGGTCGCCCGAGACTTTCTGCAGTGTCAACGGGAACTTGATGATCCCCACCCGCTGGTTGGTCGCCGCGTTGATCGCGTAGGCCGCCACCGTGCCCCAGCCGCCCGCCTGATAGCACGGCTTCGTTTGGCACGTCGACCCGGGCGCCTCGTAGTGCACGTAGACGTCGTCCAGGTTGGAGAGCACGAGGGTCGTGCTTGCGGGCTCGCGCGAGGCGATGAGCTGACTCGAGATCGGCTCCAGCACGATCGTGATGCCGTCGGTTCCCGGATCGAAGCAGTGCGGATGCGGGTTCTCCATCGAGCCGCTGGTACCATGGCCACGCGCGTTGAACCAGCGGCCGTCGAGGCACGTACCCGGCCCGGCCGGAGGGTGCCCGGGGAAGTTGGCGGGCTCGACCCGCCCACCCGCTCCGAGCACCCGCGGCGGCGTGCCGGACGTCACCTGGAACGTCCCCTGCACGCTCACGTTCACCCGTCGTGCGTCCATCACCTGGCGCGCGTCGTAGAGCTCGAAGTCCGGGCGGGATGCCTCGATCCCCGAGGGCCCCGACGGTGACGGCACGTCGATGCACCCGACGGCGAAGAATGGCAGCAGCGCAATGCACAACCGAGAACGTGACATGGGACACCTCCGCTGGGGGCTTGAGGGACGACGCCTGCTAATAGGAAACGGATCCTCCACTGCGATTTGCGCGTCGGCTGCCTACGTCCCGTTCAGGGATCGCAGGTATTCGATGAGCGCCGCACCTGCGAACGTCCACAACGTGGCCGAGCGCCTCGCCCTCTTCGACGCCGCAACCGAGCGCCAGAGGCCCAGACAGTCCGGGCAGGCCTCAGCGGAGTCACCACCTTCGGATCGCAGATGGACGCGCGAGGGAGCTCTACCGCCGTGGCCGCGCTGGTTGACGACATCCGTAACCCGGCCACTCGGCGGTGGCCGTCCGACGCACACCTCTGGGCGTTTGCTGAGCACCACGCGCTGGACGAGCTCATTTCAGAGGACTTCGAGCACGGCCGCGTCTACGGCACAGTGCGGGTCCGTAACCCGTTCCTCTGACCCACGCTGGGATCGAGAGAGCGTCCCCCCACCCCCCCACCCCCCATCCGTTGATCCCCCCGGGGCCCGCTGGTAGCTTTTCCGGGCATTCTACCCCCGATTCCGGCCCCCTTCCGGGCCCCGCGTGAGGGCCGCCCGGCCCTCCTAAAGCCCTTCAGTTCAGCAGCTTCCAGGACAACTACTTCCAAGCCGCATGGACCTACACGAGTACCAGGCGAAGGAGCGGTTCCGCGCCGCGGGCATCCCGGTGCCTCCGGGCGAGGTGGCCACGACCCCCGCGGAAGCCGAGAAACTGGCCGCGAAGTACGGCGGAGCGGTGGTGGTGAAGGCCCAGGTCCACTCGGGCGGGCGCGGGAAGGCGGGCGGCGTGAAGCTGGCCAAGACTCCGGCTGAAGCACGCGGGCACGCCGAGAAGATCCTCGGCATGCAGATCAAAGGACTGACGGTCGAGAAGGTGCTCGTCACGCCGGCTGAAAACATCGCCACGGAAGCCTACGTGGGGGTGTTGATCGACCGGGCCAAGCAGGCGCCCACGTTCATCGTCTCGGCCGCAGGCGGCATCGACATCGAGACGGTCGCCAAGGAGACGCCCGAGAAGGTGCGGAAGCTCGCCGTCGATCCGCGCTACGGCCTCCTCCCGCACCAGGCCTACTGGCTCGCGAACTTCCTCTACGACGACGACGCGCTCATCAAGCAGGCCACGAAGATCATCTCGCAGCTCTACGACTCGTTCGTATCCTCCGGTGCTTCGATGGCCGAGATCAACCCGATGATCACGACGCCGTCGGGTGAGGTGAAGGCGATCGACGCCAAGATGAGCATCGACGACAACGAGCTCTTCCGCCGCTTGGAAGTCGCGGCGATGCGGGACGTCTCCGCCGAGCCGCCCGCGGAGGCGAAGGCACGCGCGGCGGGCCTCTCGTTCGTGAAGCTCGACGGCAACGTCGGCTGCTGCGTAAATGGTGCGGGCCTGGCGATGGCCACGATGGACCTGGTGAAGTACTACGGCGGCAACCCGGCCAACTTCCTCGACATCGGCGGCTCGTCGAACCCGGACAAGGTGGTCGCGGCGCTCGAGATCATCACCTCGGATCCGAACGTGAAAGCGATCCTGTTCAACATCTTCGGCGGCATCACGCGCTGCGACGACGTGGCGAACGGCATCATCGAGGCGATGCGCCGCATCGAGATCGAGCCGCCCATCGTCATCCGGCTGACCGGCACGAACGAGGAGATCGCGCTGAAGATCCTGGAGAAGGCAGGCTTCCCGGCATACACCTCGATGGACGCCGTGGTCGAGAAGGCCGTCCAACTGGCGAGCGCCTAGGAAACCGCCATGGCGATCTTCACCGACAAGAACACGAAGCTGATCGTCCAGGGGATCACGGGCCGGGACGGCTCGTTCCATACCCGCGAGATGATCGCTTACGGTACGCAAGTGGTCGGCGGCGTCACGCCGGGGAAGGGCGGTCAGACCTTCGAGGGCCCGAGCGGCAAGAACGTACCGATCTTCAACGCGATGGACGAGGCGGTCGCCGCCACGGGCGCCAACGCCTCGGTCATCTTCGTGCCGCCGGCGTTCGCCGCAGGCGCGATCGTGGAAGCGGCGGACGCGGGCATCGCGCTCATCGTCGCGATCACGGAGGGCGTGCCGGTTCTCGACATGGCCCGGGCGCACGCGTTCGCGCGCGACCGCGGCTCGAGGGTGCTGGGGCCGAACTGCCCGGGGTTGCTGACGGTCGGGGGTGCCAAGATCGGCATTCTGCCGGGGCGCATCGTGAGCCCGGGCCCAGTCGGCGTGGTCTCGCGCTCGGGCACGCTCACGTACGAAGCCGTGCACCAGCTCACGCACGCGGGCCTCGGGCAGACCACCTGCGTCGGTATCGGCGGCGATCCGCTGATCGGCACGAACTTCATCGACTGCCTGGCCGCGTTCGAGAAGGACCCGGCGACGAGGGCGGTCGTGATGATCGGCGAGATCGGCGGCACGGACGAGCAGGCAGCCGCGAAGTTCGCCAAGGACAAGATGTCGAAGCCGGTGGTCGGCTTCATCGCGGGTCAGACCGCGCCTCCGGGCCGTCGCATGGGGCACGCGGGCGCGATCATCAGTGGTGCGGAAGGGACTGCGGCAGAAAAGATCAAAACACTCGAGGCGTGCGGAGTCCCGGTCGCGAAGCGGCCGGCCGACATCGTCGGCCTCGTCATGGAGGCTTTGAAGAAGTGATGATGACGACTGTGGAAGACGCGCTCCTCGTCGAGGACGCGATCGAAGCAGTCGACCACCGCGTACGGCCGGAGACCCTGCTCTCCGAGGTGGTCGACCTGATGGTGCAGCAGGGCGTGGACGCGGTCCCGGTGGTCGGGGAGCGTTCCGAGGTGCTCGGCATGATGACGGCCGGCGATGCGCTCGGGCAGTTGATGCACGAGGCCGACGCGGACGAATCGGCCTCCACGGACGAGCCGCTCACCGCGCGCGACGTGATGACGCGCTCTGTGCTGTGCGTCTCCGAGGGGCAGCCGCTCATCGAGGCCGCGCACATGATGGTGCACAAGGACGTGGAGCAGATTCCGGTGGCGCGGGAAGGCCGCCTGATCGGCATCGTCACGCGCACCAAGGTGCTCCGCGCGCTCCACCTGCAGAACGCCGCCCGCGTGCGGCGCGCAGGAGGTGTCTCGTGAGCCTGACTCTCGCGATCCTCAAGCCCGATGCGGTGGGTGCGAAGAAGGCCGGCAAGATCCTCGCGCACCTGGAAGGCGCGGGGTTCACGGTGAAGGCGCTGAAGCTGGTGTCCTTGAGCAAGGCGCAGGCGGGCGAGTTCTACGCCGTGCACCGCGAGCGCGGGTTCTACGCCGAGCTGGTCGAGTTCATGACCTCGGGGCCGGTGATCCCGATGGTGCTCGAGGCCAACGACGCGGTGGCGAAGCTGCGTTCCACGATCGGCGCCACGGACCCCGCCGAGGCCGCGCCAGGGACGGTGCGTAAGCTCCATGCGGAGTCGAAGGGCCGGAACGCGATCCACGCTTCGGATTCGGACGAAAATGCGGCCCGGGAGATCGCCTTCTTCTTCTCCGAGTTCGAGCGCATCGCGGTCCGCTGACGGGGCCACCCGGGGGACGCCGGAAAGCCCCGGCGGGCGGGGCCGAAACGGCTAGACAAGGGGGGCGCGACACTTAGGTTTGACGCCTATGCTCAAGGTGGACCTCGGGCGGGTGGACCGCGAGGGATCGGTGCTCGTGGAGACCGAGGTTCCGGCCGATGACGCGCTCTGGCACGACAGCGGAATCGACTGGGCAGGACCGGTGGACGTCCGGCTCCGGGTCTCGCTCGCGGGAACCGGAGAGGTGGTCGCCCGCGGGAGCCTGAAGGGCACGCTGGCGCAGGAGTGCCGGCGCTGCCTGCGGCCGTTGCAGGAGAAGGTCGAGGAAGAGGTCACGCTGGTGTTCTCGGCCGACGTGACCGACGAGGACGTGGGCGACGGTGATGCCTACCCGTTCGACCCGTCCAAGCGGGATCTGGACCTGGGAGAAGCAGTGCGCGGGGAGGTGATCCTCGCGACGAATCCGTACGTGGTGTGTGATCCGGAGTGCCGCGGCCTCTGTCCGCGGTGCGGCGCCAACTTGAACGAGGGGGCGTGCGGGTGCACCGCCGAGGAAGTCGACCCACGCTGGGAAGCCCTCCGGGCGCAAAAGGACAGGTGACACATGGCAGTTCCCAAGAAGCGTACGTCGAAGCAGCGCAAGCGTAAGCGGCGCACGCACTTCAAGGCCCAACCCGTAGCCGTGCAGACATGCCAGAAGTGTGGGGACTCCAAGGTCCCGCACCGGGTGTGCCCGAGCTGCGGACACTACGGGGACGTGCCGGTCCTCGAGATCGCAGCCACCTGAGGGTACGCGCCCCGTGGAACGCGGGACGCTGAGCAACATTCCCCAACGGGGTGAGTCGGCATGCGCATAGCGCTGGACGCGATGGGCACCGATCTGGCCCCGGAGCCCGAGGTCCTGGGTGCGCTCGACGCCCTGAAGGTGCTCGACAGGGACATCGAGATCGTCCTGGTCGGGGACGAGTCGGTCGTGCGGGCGGCAGTTGCCAAGCACGGACCTATCCCGGAGCGGCTCTCCTTCCACCACGCACCTGATCGGGTCACGGCCGCGGACGCACCGGCCTCGGTGCTTCGCAAGAAGCCCGAGTCGTCGATCGTGGTCGGCCTCAAGCTCCATCAGGCGGGCCAGGTCGACGCCTTCGTGAGCGCGGGCTCGACCGGCGCCATGATGGCCGCCTCGCTCTTCATCCTGCGGCCGCTCCCCGGCGTCGACCGCCCGGCAGTGGCGACGCTCCTGCCGACCATCGGCTCTCCGGTGCTGCTCATCGATGCCGGCGCGAACGTCGACTGCAAGCCGCAGCACCTGGTCCAGTTCGCGCACCTGGGCAGCGTCTACATGCGCCGGACGATGGAGCTGGCGGAGCCTCGCGTCGCGCTGCTCAACATCGGCGAGGAGCGCGGCAAGGGAAACGAGGTCATCGCCGAGACGCACGAGCTTCTGGCGAAGGAGCCCGGCATCAAGTTCGTCGGCAACGTCGAGGGCCGCGACATCATCCGCGACACCTGTGACGTGCTGGTGTGCGACGGCTTCGTGGGGAACGTACTGCTCAAGTTCTACGAGTCGGTGGCGGGCGTGATCGTCGGCATGCTGAAGAAGAAGCTCGCAGGCCGCGACGAAGGCGCGCTCTTCGAGGACGTCTTCCACGTGCTCGACTACGCCGAGCACGGCGGGGCCCCGCTTCTCGGCGTGGGTGGCGTGTCGATCATCTGTCACGGCGGCTCACCGCCGAAAGCGATCCGGAACGCCATCCGCCTCGCCACCCGGGCCGTGCGCGGCGACATGGTGAAGCACAGCGCGCAGGATTTCACGGCCGGCGCTCGCTAGCCCGCGCACAGGCGTCGCGTGAAAAAGCCCGAGCCGCTCGTCGAGATCCTCGCCACGGGCAGGTATCTCCCCGATCAGGTCGTGACCAACGACGACCTCGCCCAGCGCATGGAGACGTCGGACGAGTGGATCCGCACGCGCACGGGCATCCGCGCGCGGCGCATCGCGCCGGACGGCGTGAACACGGCCCACCTGGGTGCGGGCGCCGCCCGCAAGGCGATGGAGAAGGCCGACGTCGAGCCCGGTGAGGTCGACGTGATCGTGCTCTGCACGTCCACCCCGGACCACTGGATGCCCGCGACGGCGTGCGAAACGCAGGCCCTCCTCGGGTGCACGAACGCCTGGGCCTTCGACGTGATGGCCGCGTGCAGCGGCTTCCTCTACGGGATGAGCGTCGCGGAGGGGTACCTCGCCGCCGGCCGAGGAGAGATCGCGCTGGTGATCGCGGCCGAGAAGATGAGTTCCATCATCAACTGGAACGACCGCTCGACGTGTGTGCTCTTCGGCGACGGGGCGGGTGCTGCCGTGCTCCGTCGCGCGAACGGGAGCGGGCGCGGCATCGTCGCGAGTCACATGCGCTCCGACGGCAGGCTGTCGAACCTCCTCTGTCGCCCCGCGGGCGGGGCGGCCGAGCCGATCTCGCAGGGGATCTTGGAGCAGGCCCGTCACCTCGTGCACATGGAAGGGCGCGAGGTCTTCAAGAACGCCGTCCGCTCCATGGCCGAGGCGTGCGACTTCGCGCTGCAGCAGGCGGGGCTCACGGCCGGCGACGTCGACCTGCTCGTGCCGCACCAGGCTAACATCCGCATCATCGAGGCGACCGCGAAGTACGCGAACCTCCCCATGGACAAGGTCTTCGTGAACGTCGACCGCTACGGCAACATGAGCTCCGCGTCCGTCCCGGTCGGGCTCGACGAAGCGGATGAGCAGGGCCGCATCGGCGCGGGCTCGCACGTGCTCACGGTCGCGTTCGGGGCCGGACTCACCTGGGGCGCCATGGTCCTCCGCTACTAGGCAACATCATGTCACTCGCACTCATGTTTCCGGGACAGGGCTCGCAAGCGGTCGGCATGTGCGCCGCGCTCGCCGATGCCGAGCCAAAGGCCGCAGAGGTCCTCGCGAAGGCGAACCGCGTGCTCGGCTTCGACCTCGCGGGCATCATGCGGAGCGGTCCCGAGGAGACGCTCACCGAGACCCGGAACGCCCAGCCGGCGATCTTCGTGCACGGTGTGGCCGCCCTCGAGGTCGCGCGTGGGCGCCTCGGCGAGGTCGCGTTCGCCGCAGGTCACTCCTTCGGCGAGTTCGGCGCGCACGTCGCGGCCGGCACGCTTTCGTTCGAGAACGCGCTGGGTGCGGTGCGGCTGCGGGGTGAGCTCATGTTCGAGGCGGGTCAGCGACGACCGGGAGCGATGGCGGCGGTGCTCGGCCTGGGCGACGACGACATCGAGGCGGTATGCGCGCGCGTGGAAGCCGGGGTCTGCCAGCCCGCGAACTTCAACTCCGAGGGCCAGGTCGTGATCAGCGGCGACGTGGCCGGCGTGGAGCAGGGCATGCGCCTCGCCAAAGAAGCGGGCTCGAAGAAGGTGATCCCCCTGAAGGTGTCGGGGGCGTTCCACTCGGCGCTGATGGAGCCGGCCGTGGAGCCGCTACGCAAGCGGCTCGCGTCGATCGAGTTCCGCGACCCGAGCTTTCCGGTGGTGTCGAACGTGACGGCGCGCGCTGTGACGACGGGCGCGGAAGCGCGCGAGCTCCTCGTGCGGCAGCTCACGGCCCCGGTGCGCTGGAGCGCCACGGTGGCCGCGATGGTCGCCGGAGGCGCCGACCGCTTCCTCGAGCTGGGCCCGGGCAAAGTGCTGACCGGCCTGAACAAGCGGAACGCACCGAACGCGACGAGTGCCACGCTCGGCGAGCCGGCGGACTTCGCCGCACTCGCCGCATCCTCGACCTGAGGTAGCCAGGAGAAGCCCATGAGCGCACGGGAGCTGGAAGGAAAGGTCGCCCTGGTCACGGGGGGCTCGCGCGGGATCGGGCGCGCCATCGCCGAGGCCCTGGCCGACGGGGGCGCCAAGGTCGCCGTGGTCGCGCGGGACGGCGAGCGTGCCAAAGCCGCGGCCGCGGCCCTGCCGGGCAGCGGTCATGCGGGCTTCGCGTGCGACGTGTCCGACCCCAAACAGGTGAACGCGACCCTGGAGGCGGTGGAGGCGAGCGTCGGGCCAGTCGACATCCTGGTGAACAACGCGGGGATCACCAGAGACAACCTCCTCATGCGCATGAAAGACGAGGAGTTCGATGAGGTGATCGCCGCCAATCTCAAGGGCGCGTTCAACTTCACGCGCGCCGTCACACGTGGCATGATGAAGCGCCGCGACGGAAGCATCCTGAACATCACGTCAGTCGTGGGGCTCATCGGCAACGCCGGTCAGGCCAACTACGCGGCCTCCAAGGCGGGGCTCGTGGGAATGACCAAGAGCGTGGCCCGCGAGCTGGCCTCCCGGAACGTGCGCTGCAACGCCATCGCGCCGGGGTTCATCACCACCGACATGACGGGCGAATTGAACGAAAAACAGGTCGAGGAGCTGAAGGGCAGGATCCCGCTCGGAGACCTGGGCACCCCGGCAGATGTGGCAAGCGCGGCGCGGTTTCTCGTGGGCCCGGACGCGCGCTACATTACCGGCCAAGTGCTGGCGGTCGACGGTGGCATGGTGATGTAGCCCCGAGCCAGAATCAACCCCCGAAGGAGGAGACATGAGCGAGCCTACCGAGGCGCGAGTCCGTGAGATCATCGTGAACGAGCTGGGCGTCGAGCCGGAGAAGGTGACCGACAGCGCCTCGTTCGTAGAGGATCTCGGCGCGGACTCCCTCGACACCGTCGAGCTCGTGATGGCTTTCGAGGAGGAGTTCGGCGTCGACATTCCGGACGAGGACGCCGAGCAGATGCGGACCGTGGGCGACGCGATCGCGTACCTCCGCAAGAAGAGCGCGTCCTGAGGCGTCTGTTCCTGCCCCCCACCGCAATTCGATGGGAAAACAAACTGGAGATGGTCGCCGCCGGGTCGTGATCACCGGCATGGGGCTCGTCTCACCGGTCGGCAACGACGTGGCGACGAGCTGGCAGAACCTCCTGGCCGGGGTGAGCGGCGGGGCTCTCGTCACCGCGTTCGAGGCCACGGAGGACTTCCCGTGCCGCATCGCCTGCGAGGTGAAAGGGTTCCAGCCGCTCGACTACCTGGACAAGCGCGACGCGAAACGCTTCGACCGGGTGTCGCAGTTCGCGATCGCGGCTTCGGCGCAGGCGCTGAAGCAGGCGGGCTTCGGGGAGGCGCCCGCGGGCATCGCACCCGAGCGCTTCGGCGTCCTCATCGGGAGCGGCATCGGCGGCATCGCCACGTTCGAGGAGCAGCACAGGAAGCTCATCGAGTCGGGGCCGAGCAGAGTCAGCCCCTTCTTCATCCCGATGTTCATTCCGGACATCTCGGCTGGGCTCGTCTCCATGCGCTGGGGGCTGCGCGGCCCCAACTACGCCACGGTGTCGGCCTGCGCGTCTTCTGCGCACGCGATCGGCGAGGCGGTGCGGCACATCGAGCACGGCGACGCCGACGTGATGCTCGCCGGCGGCACCGAGGCGACGATCACGCCCATGACGTTCGCGGGCTTCTCGTCGATGAAGGCGATGTCCACCCGCAATGACGATCCGGCGGGCGCCAGCCGGCCCTTCTCCATCGATCGCGACGGGTTCGTCATGGGGGAGGGGAGCGGGATCCTCGTGCTCGAAGCCCTCGAGCACGCCCAGGCGCGCGGCGCAGAAGTGCTCGCCGAAGTGGTCGGGTACGGCCTCTCCGGGGACGCCTACCACATCACGGCGCCGCCCGATGACGGCTACGGTGCGCAGAACGCCATGCGCATGGCGCTCCGATACGCCGGAGCAGAGCCGACCGAGGTCGGCTACGTCAATGCGCACGGCACGTCGACCATGGCCGACGCGATCGAAACCGCAGCCATCAAGTCGGTTCTCGGCGAGCACGCGCGCAAGATCGTGGTCGGCTCCACCAAGTCGATGACCGGCCACCTGCTCGGCGCGGCGGGTGCCCTCGAGGCCATCGTGTGCGTGCAGGTGTGCCGCACCGGCAAGATCCCGCCCACGATCAACTTCTCCGCCGCCGACCCCGCCTGCGATCTCGAGTACGCGCACGGCGGGATGATCGAGCGGCGGGTGGGACTCGCGCTCTCGAACTCGTTCGGCTTCGGCGGCCACAACGCCTGTCTGGCGCTGCGGCGCTGGGAGTGACGGAGAGGCTGGCCGTGACGGGTACCCAGCGTCCCGCGACAGAACGTCAACCGGGTACCGTCCGAGTCGGAATCGGCTATGACTCCCATCGCTTCGACGCCGCCTGCGATTTGGTGCTCGGCGGCGTGCGCATCGAGGGCCACCCGGGCCTTTCCGGCCACTCGGACGGTGATGCCGTCGCGCACGCAATCATCGACGCCGTGCTCGGCGCGGCTTCGGCGGGGGACATCGGCAGTCACTTCCCGCCCAGCGACGCGCGCTGGAAAGGTGCCGACTCCCTCGAGCTCATGACCATCGCTACGCATGCCGTGCGGCAGCTCGGCTGGCGCGTGGTGAACGTCGATGCGACGGTCGTGTGCGAGAGCCCGAAGATCCGCCCCCACGCCCACGACATGCGGCGTCGGCTCGCCGACGCGCTCGGGATCCTGCCGGACCAGGTCTCGGTGAAAGGGAAGACGAATGAGGGGATGGGGTGGATCGGCGATGGTGAGGGAATCGCGGTGCACGCAGTGGCGCTGATCGAAGCGGTCTGAATCCGGTGCGCCGTCCCAGGTGACGCCGCCACGGTGGATCGAGCAGCGTTCGAATGCCACCGGCTCAGCGGTCACCGGCCAACACTGACCGGAACTCCGGGTGAGCGATTTCCTCGCGTGGATGGAGGCGCTCCCCGGGCCCACGCTCTACCTCCTCCTGGGCGCCGGCGCGGCGCTCGAGAACGTGGTTCCTGCGGTCCCGGCCGATACGTTCGTCGCGCTCGGCGGGCTCCTGTCCGCGCTGGGGACGCTGAGCGCGCGCTGGGTGTTCGTGGCGACTTGGCTCTTCACCGTCGCCTCGGCACTCGCGATGTACCGCATGGGGTACGCCCACGGGAGAGCGCTCTTCGGCACGTCGATGGGGCGACACGTCCTCAAGCCGCATCAACTCGAGCGCATGGCCCGCTTCTACGCGCGCTGGGGGCTCCCGGCGATCTTCTTCACGCGTTTCCTCCCCGGTGTCCGCGCTGTCGTGCCCGTGTTCGCGGGGATCACGCGGCAGCGCTGGCTCTCGGTGGCCGTGCCCATTGCTGTGGCTTCGGCGATCTGGTACGGAGCGCTCGTGTGGCTCGGCAGGTGGGCGGGCACGAATCTGGACCTGTTGGGCCGGCTCCTCGACCGAGTTCAGGGTGGGCTCGGGATCGTCGCGGCCGTAGTGGTGGCGCTCGCATGCGTGTGGTGGTGGCGCTCGCGCCATGAGTGACGTCCGCGCGTTCCGGCTCGAGCAGTTCGAGGACTACCTCACGTACGAGCGCGGCCTGTCGGCGCGTACCACAGCCGCCTACGCACGGGACCTGTCGCGGTGGCGCGACTTCGTGGCGCTGGCCGGCGTCACGAAGCCTGCCGACGTGACGCCGAAACAGCTGCGCGAGTGGGTCTTCTCGCTCAAAGACGGAGGCCTCGCTGCCACGTCGATTCGTCGGGCTCAGTCCGCGCTGCGCACCTACTACGCCTTCCTGCTCGCGGACGGCGCGGTGAGCGTGGACCCCACCGACCGGCTCGAGTCGCCGCGCGTCGCACGGCGGCTCCCCGACTTCCTCACGCTGGACGAGGTGACGCGACTTCTCGACGCGCCCGATTCCACGCACGCGCTCCATTGGCGCGACCGAGCAATCCTCGAGATGCTCTATGCCTCCGGCGTGCGCGTATCCGAGCTGGTGGAGCTGCCGCTCTCGGCGCTCGACCTGGAGGAAGGGCTCGCCGTCATCTTCGGGAAGGGCTCCAAGGAGCGACTGGTCCCGGTCGGCGAGCCGGCTCGCCGCGCACTCGAACGGTACCTGCGCGAGGTGCGCCCGCGGCTCGACAAGGGGAAGGGGGAGGGTCGCGTCTTCTTGAACGCGCGCGGTGGCCCGCTGCGCCGCGAAGCCGTGTGGACGCTCGTCGCCAAGTCGGCGCGCCGAGCCGGCATCGCCAAGAAGGTGTCACCGCATACGCTGCGGCACACGTTCGCAACCCACCTCATCGAGGGCGGCGCAGACCTGGCCGCCGTGCAGGAGCTGCTCGGGCACGCCGACATCTCCACCACGCAGATCTACACGCACCTCGACCGCGACTACCTGCGCGAAGTGCACAGGAAGTACCACCCGCGGGGGTGAGGCGCGGGTTGGCGCGCTAGTTCGTCGCCCCTCGCGCGGCCGTCGACGACGCGTCCACCGCCTGGAAGAGCTCGGTCTGTGTGGTGTGACTCGAGAGCAGCCGGATCGCCTCGCTCAACGCGCGATCTCGTTCGGCGAGCACACCCGCCTCTGCGCCCACGTCGTCCATGCGCTGCCAGAGCGCGATGCGCGCGCGCCAGCGCAGGTACGCCCTGATGTCCGGGTCGGCCACGAGGTTGGCGACGAGCCCTTCGTCCGCGAGTCGGCTCATCAGAGTCTCGAACTCCGCGTCGGTCACGTCGTCGTCGCTCTTCGTCTCACGACGCACGCTCGCCAGCTCGAATCCGTACTCCATAACGCGCAGGTTGAGCGGGAACTGCGACTCCCCGGTCACGCGCACCAGCTCCTGCTCTCTCAAATTCAGCGTGTCCTCGACGATGTCTAGGTCGGGGAAGATGCCGCCGCCGTTCACGAGCTCGCGCCCCTGGGGCGTTGCGACAATCGGATGGACCGCTGCGTTCTCGGGCAGGAGCTGTCCCTGGCGGTCTCGGTCGCGCTGCAGCGAGCGGCCGAGCGGCGTGAGCCACGTGCCAGTGGTGAAACGAAGGCGACGTCCGTGAGGCAACTCCATGACCGTCTGCACCACGCCTTTGCCGAAGGTGCGTTCGCCCAGCACGAGCGCGCGGTCGTAGTCCTGGAGCGCGCCTGCCAAGATCTCGGCACCCGACGCCGTGTATCCGTCGACGAGCACGATCACCGGTAGGTTCGGAACGCGCGCGGGCCACTGATCGGTGAAGGCCTCTTCGTCCGGCTCGCTCGCCGGGCGGCCGGGAGTTCGCTGCACAGTGCTCGCGAGCTTCTCACCCGGCTCGAGGAAGAGGTCGGCGAGCATGAGCGACTCGTCGAGGAACCCGCCGGGATTGCGGCGGAGATCGATGATGAGACCGCGAGCGTCCTCCATCTCCTCGAGCGCCGCGTCCATTTCCTCCGCGGCGCCGCGCGCGACGCGGTCCATGATGACGTAGCCGATGTCATTGTCGAGCATGCCCCACTCGACCGCTTTGACGTGCACCTCGGCACGAGTGATCTCGAACTCGAGCGGCTGCTCGTAGCCGTTGCGGCGGACGCGCACCCGCACATCGGTGCCGACGGGTCCGCGAATCGAGTCTGCCGTGATCTCCGTGCTCCAGTCCGTGACTTGCGTGTCGTTCACGCCCACGATCACGTCACCGATCACGATGCCGGCCTCGTTCGCGGGGAAGCCGCGGAACACGCCGGTCACCGTCACCTCCTCGTTGAGCAGGGTGATCTGCAGCCCGATCCCCGAGTAGTTGCCCGTCGTCGTCTCCTCCCAGGCGTCCGACTGCGCCGGGGTGAAGAGCTCCGCGTAGGGGTCGTTCAGAGACTCGATGAGACCGCCGATCGCCGCCTCCCAGAGGAGCGAGTCGTCGAACTGATCCATGTGCATCCGCGAGATCGCTCGAATCGCCCCGCTGAGCACCTCTGCCTGAGGCGGTTGGCTCTGCGCCTGCGTCGCCCGGTTGCGGGCTGCGTTCCCGTTCTGCGCCGCGAGCGACGAAGGCAGAAGCGCCAGGATCAGGAGCAGACGAAAGGCTTTGCGATTCTGCATGAGGCGCCCTTGGCTTCGGCGTTGTGGTGCTCGACGTTAAACCCCCGCGCGGGAAAGCTCGTTCCTCGGCCCCCGAACGGGTACTTTGTCTCTGGAGTGGAGCAAGAGACGGACCGTTAGTAAGGACGTTCTACGCCAATCGCGCCCATGAATCAAGACCGAGCGGGGTCACCCCTGCGCGTGGCGCTGGCGCAGTTCAAGCCGCGGAAGGCGGACGTTCCGGGCAACCTGGCCCGGATCCGGCACGTCCTCGCCGAGGAATCGGCCCACGCCGACGTGGTGGTGTTCCCGGAAGCCGCGCCGTCCGGGTACTTCCTCGAGGGCGGAGTCGCGGAGGCCGCGCTCGCCACCGAAGCGCTGATCGAGCATCTGGGTCCGCCTCCCGCCGACTCGGCAGATCTCGTTCTAGGCTTCTACGAGCGCTGGCGCCGCCGGCTCTTCAACAGCGCGGTCTACCTCGAGCCCGCAGGCACGTCGTGGAGCGTGCGCCACGTGCACCGGAAGCTGTTCCTGCCCACGTACGGCGTCTTCGACGAGGCACGCTTCGTCGAGCCGGGAGTCGAGGTGCGCGCATTCGACACGCGCTTCGGCCGCTTCGGCATGCTGAACTGCGAGGACGCCTGGCACTCGCTCACCGGCACGATTCTGGCGCTGGACGGCGCGGAGCTGGTGATCGTGGTGAGCGCATCGCCAGCCCGCGACTTCACACCCTCCAGCCGTGGGATACCCGCCAATCTCGACCGCTGGGACCAGCTCGCCCCCGCCATGGCCACCGAGCACGGCGTCTTCGTGGTGGTCGCTCAGCTGGCGGGCTCCGAAGGCGGGAAACTCTTCCCGGGCGGCTCGATCGCGGTGGGTCCCGACGGCCAGGTGCTGGCGCGCGGGCCTCTCCTGGAGGAGGCGGTCACCCTCGCGGTTCTCGACGACAACGCGCTCGACCGAGCGAGGGTCAGCTCGCCGCTCCTGTCCGATCTCGAGCAGATGCTGCCCCACCTCCGGCGCGCCCTCGATCGCGCGGGGGGCCGCGAGGCAGAGGCCGAAACCGAGTCGGAGGACGCCGCCGAGCCCGCCGACTTGCCACCTGCGCTGTCCGGCAGGGGTGAGGCCCCGAGCGATTACACTGGGCTCCGCGACCCTGACCTGCTTGCGCTCGACCTCGAGCTGGTCGAGCGCACGCTCGTCGAGTTCATCCGCGAGGAAGTGCAGCGTCGGCGCGGGTTCACTCGCGTCGTCGTGGGTGTCTCCGGCGGCGTGGACTCCGCGGTGTCGCTCTTCCTGGCATGCAAGGCGCTCGGCCCCGAGAAAGTGCACGGGTACCGTCTGCCGTACCGTACCTCGAGCCCGGAGAGCTTCGAGCACGGCACCTTGGCGCTCGAGGCCACCGGCGCTCACGCCCACACGATCGACATCAGCGAGCCCATCGATCGGTACGTCGGGCGCTACGAGCCGGACATCTCGCCGCTCCGCCGCGGCAACTTGATGGCCCGCCTGCGCGCGGTCATCCTGTTCGACCAGTCCGCCAAGGTCGGTGCGCTCCCGCTCGGCACCGGCAACAAGAGCGAGCGCCTGCTCGGCTACTTCACCTGGCACGCCGACGACTCGCCGCCCATCAACCCGCTCGGGGACCTCTTCAAGACCCAGGTGTGGGCGCTCGCGCGCCACCTCGGCGTGCCCGACGCGATCGTGGACAAACCGGCGACCGCTGACCTCGTGAAAGGCGTCACCGACGAGGACGAGCTCGGCGTGGCGTACCGCGACGCCGACCCGATCCTGCACTGGCTGCTGCGTGGATACTCGGCGGACGAGCTCATCCGCTTCGGCTTCACGGAGAGCGCAGTCCGTACCGTGTCGAGCCGCCTTCAGTCGACGCACTGGAAGCGCGAGCTGCCCACCGTCGCGGTGCTGTCGTCGAGCGCGATCGGCGAGTTCTACCTGAGGCCGGTCGACTACTAGCAAGGGGGTCGGCCCCTCGGGTGACGGCGGCCGGGTCGCAGGCTCGAGCCGAGGCCCACGGGTAGGGCAGGCCCGCCGAGCGGAGCGACCACCATCTCCTGGGGGCCCGGTTTGGGAACCGTTCGAAACCGAACCATCTCGAGTCGTCGAAAAGCGGGCGCGGTGGCCGGGCCCTGCCTGACGGAAGTCGTTCGAGATTCGAACTATTCGCAATGCGACCCAGGAGACCGCCTCCGCGTTCTAACGCCGCGATCGCGAATGACGTCGAAGTCCACAGACGTTCACCATTCGCGTCGAGAGATAGCATGGCCCGTCGAGCGAGGCTGACCTTCGCGATCGCCGCGCTGGCTTGCACGACGGCCTGCGGCGACAGCAACCCGACCGGGCTCACCCCGGTTGCGAGCACCCCGCCGGACACAGTGGGCAACGGAGCGGTCGTCGCCGCTCTGCTCATCGATCCCACGGCGCTCCCGCGCTACGCAGGCCAAGTGCTGCCCGCCACCTTCGCGCCGCCGGTGCTGCAGCGCTAGGACGGGACGATCGGTCGCCCAATCACCGACGCGGGAGCCACACTCGGGAGAGTGCTCTTCTTCGAGCGGTGCCTCAGTCGCAACGACAGCCTGTCGTGTGCCGGTTGCCACATGCAGGCACTCGCGTTCGGCGACAGCGCCCGCTTCAGCCGCGGGTTCGCGGGTGGGCTGGCCGGAGCGCATACCATGCGTCTCGCCAACGCGCGCTTCAACCAGAGCGGCCATTTCTTCTGGGATCGGCGCGCTCCGAGTCTCGAGGCCCAGGTGGTGCAGCCCATCCAGAACGTTGTGGAGATGGGCTTCGACGCCACGCACGGCGGGCTCGCGGCCGCGCTCGCGCGCGTCGCCACGGCCCCGTACTACGCACGGCTGTTCAAGCTCGCGTTCGGTGATACGGTCGTCAGCGCCGAGCGCGTGCAGAGCGCTCTCGCGCAGTACGTGCGCAGCATCGTGTCGGTGCAGAGTCGCTGGGACGTGGCGGCGGCAGCGGCGGGCGCGGTGCCGCCGTTCAACCAACCGCTCCCGGGTTTCACGCCCCAGGAGAACCAGGGCCTGCAGCTCTTCATGCTGCCCCCCAACGCAGGTGGCACGGGATGCGCGGGATGCCACGTGCCGCCCACGTTCTCGCTCGCGGCGGATTCACGGAGCAACGGACTCGACGCGGGCGAGACCACCGTATTCCACTCGCCCTCCCTGCGGACGATCGACATGGGCACGCGCTACATGCACGACGGTCGCTTCGCCACGCTCGAGGCAGTCGTCGACTTCTACGACTCCGGGGTGCAGGCTGGGCCTGCGCTCGACCAGCGGTTGCGCGTCCCCAGCGGAGGGCCGCGCGTTCTCAACCTCAGCGCGGCGCAGAAGGCAGCGCTGGTCGCGTTCCTGCGGACTCTGGTCGACACGTCCGTGACCACGGACGCGCGCTTCAGCGACCCGTTCCGGCGCTAGCGCCTGAGGCGCACGATCCCCGTGCACCGCGGGTCGATGCGCCGCCCGCTGCGCGCCACAGGGCAAGTCAGGCGGTCCCCGCGACCCTCCGGCGGATCGCTTCCAGCGTGGGAAGGGGGGTGAGCTCCCCGTCCACGATCTCGGCCAGCTCCTCCTCGCGCTTCCAGTGAGCCTCGAGCTCCGCCAGCTCCAGCTCCAGCAGATGTTGCTCGGTGGCCTCGTTCATGGCGATCTCGAGTGCGATTCCGCCGGTCCGTTGGATGTCACCGAGTCGCCGCCCGTCCCGCACCACGATACGCGTGAGGTCCTGGGGCGAGCCCGCCTCTTGGATGAGCTTGGCGGCCGAGCCCACGCGCCGCTCGGAGGCGCCCGCGAAGTGATGGTAGGCGAGTACGCGCCGGAGCGTGCGCTCGGCTTCTTGCCCGGTGAGGCGCAGCCCACCATCCCGATACTCACCACAGCGGGGACAGCGGGCGACGACGTCCAGCTTGCCGCGTTCACTCCCCGGAAAGAGTCCGAGGGAGGACCTGCCCGAGTAGGGGATCGAGCGCAGCTCCTGGCCGCACGCTTCGCAGCTGGAGCGTCCGTACCAGGCCGAGCTCCCGAAGCGCAGCCAACGTGCGCTGTCGCGCACGGTCTCCTTGCCGTGGCCCATGACGAGCCAGATACCGAAGACGCTCATGCCACCCGTGGCCCAACCCCCGAGCATCACCGCGCCCGCCGCCACCGAGCCCGCGATGCCGAGCTGCCGGTACTTCTGGCGGCGGGAGGTGAGCTCGCGCCCGTAGCGCCACCAGGCTTCCTCGATGAGCTGGGCGCGCCCCACCCGGACGATCTCCAGGTTCCCCGCCTTGAGCAGCGCGATGTTGTCCGTCTGCGAGAGGAGCCGAGCGTTGTCCCGCGTCAGCTTTTCGAGCTCTTCGAGAGCTTCCCAGCGATCTTCGATGGGGGTCAGGGACCAGCGTCGACAAGCCCGGCACACCATCCAGAGGCGCCCGCGCACGGGGTCGAACGCGACGCGCGTCCCGTGGGGCATGTGCGCGAGCTGCTCGTTGGCCTCGAACGGGTGCGCGCAGACCAAACAGCGAGTATACAGGGTCCCTCCGTGACGTTTCGATCCCCGCTTCGCCGCCGTACCCGGCTCCTCGGTCGGCGGGTCCGGCACTCCCATGTGTACGGCCAGGACGGGTAGATTCTTCGTCCAGCCCGCACCCGCCGGACGCATGCTCCTCGTCATCGACAACTACGACTCCTTAACGTTCAACCTCGTCCAGTTCCTCGGGGATCTGGGCGCGGATCCCGTGGTCGTGCGGAACGACCAGCACACCGTGGACGAGCTGCTCGAGTGGGCGCCCGAGCGGGTCGTGGTCTCGCCAGGGCCGTGCACGCCCGCCGAAGCCGGCGTGAGCATCGACGTCTTTCGGAGGTTCGGCCCGAAGGGGACTCCCACTCTGGGCGTGTGCCTCGGACATCAGAGCATGGGTGAAGCATTCGGCGGCCGGACCATCCGCGCCCATCGCATCATGCACGGTAAGACGGGGCCTGTGCGACACGGCGGGGTCGGCATCCTGGCCGGCATCCCTTCGCCGTTCGAGGTCGCGCGCTATCACTCCTTGGTGACGGACGCCTCCGTGCTCCCCGCTGCCCTCGAGCCCATCGCGTGGAGCGCGGACGCCGCCGACGAGGGTGAGATCCAGGCCATGCGCCACCGCGAGTATCCTCTCTGGGGCGTGCAATTCCACCCGGAGTCGCTCTTCAGCCAACACGGGAAGGCACTGCTCGCAAACTTCATGGCGCTGTAGGGAGGTCGCTCGAAGTTTCGGCCATGGTCGGCAGTCTAAGGGGAGCGGCGCGCGTGCTTCAAGGCGAGTCGGTACGCCGGCCAACTCGCAGCCACCAATCCAACCGCGATCAAGCTGTTCGCTCGGTCGCTCCACGCCGCCGCGCACACGAAGGCCACGGAGCCGACTAGGGCGACGGCAGGGACCCACGGATAGCCGGGCACACGGAAAGGGCGGGGGGCGTCGGGCTCCCGCAGCCGCAGCCGGAAGAGCGACGAGAAGGTCAGCACGTAGTTCACGACGAAGAAGAACGCCAACAGCGCCAGCAGCCTGTCCATCGCACCGATGGTGGCGAAGGCGAGCGCAACGACGGTGCTCGCGACGAGCGCTGGCACGGGCGTCCCCCCTGGGTTCACGCGCTGCAGGACGCTCGGGAGCAGCCGCTCGCGACTCATCGCGAAGGGCACGCGGCACGCCATGAGGTGCAGGGCGTTCACAGCCGCGAGAAGGGACGCGATCGTCACCACCCGCACGACGGTGTCGCCCGCCGGCCCGAAGAGCCGAGAGGCGACCGTCGCTGCCACGAAGGGATCCCCTGCCATCTCCTCGATGGGCACGACGCGCAGGAAGGCGAGATTGAGCAGCAGGTAGATCGCGAGCACCAGCAGGACGCCGCTGACCATCGCGCGCGGAATGGCCCGTCCGGGGTCACGCACTTCCTCGCCGAAGTAGATCGGCCCGGTCCAGCCGTCGTAGGTGTAAATCACGGACTGGAGTCCTACGATGACGGCCGCCGCCAGGGCGAGCCCGCTGGGAGCGACCGCGGAATCGGACGCGACCTCCGGGGCTGCGACGGGTGTCACGACGAGCGCAACGGCGGCCAAGCCGAGCAACCCGACGGCCTTCACGAGGCTGGTCACCTGCTGAGCCACGTCGCCGACCGCGATGCCACGCCATTGCAGGGCCGCGAAGGCGACGACCAGCACCGCAGCGGTGAAGGCTGGTCGACCATCCAGCGCCGGCACGAGCGGTCCGATGTACTCGCCGAGCACGAGCGCCACGGCGGCCAGGCTCCCGCACGTCCCGATCCAGTCCGTCCACCCCGACACGAACCCGGCGAACGGCCCGAGCCCCCGGTGCACGAGCGGAAAGAGCCCGCCTGAGCGTGCATGCATGGCTGCGAGCTCGGCGACGGACAGAGCGCCGAGCAGCGCATACGCCGCGCCCACCACCCAGAGCACCATGAACACCGAAGCGGACGGCACGGCGGCGGCCACTTCGCCCGGCGTGCGCAGGATCCCCATGCCGATCGTGTTGCCCACCAACACGGCGACCCCGAACGCGAAGCCGAGCACTTGCAGGAGGTGGCCGCGCGACTCCGGGGGCCGGGTGCGAAGCTCGGTCAGCCGACTACCCTCTGCAGCGCTTCCTCCCAGCCCTCGTTGTGAATGAGTCGGGCGGTGGTGCAGGCTCGAAGCCTCCGCAGCGGCTCGAGCCTCCGGAGCGCGAGCCGATGGGGGTTCGTGAGCGTGAGCGCCGCCTGCTGATCGGTGAGCGCGAGGGGCGCCCGCCGAAAGTGCAGCGCCTGCAGGTCGCGGTTGACCGCGTCCGTCGGAGCGCGAAATACGTACGTGGCCGCCGCCGGCCCCGCGACGACCTCGAGGGCCGTGAGGTCCCCGAGGGGCACGAGCAGGAACGCACCCCACGGCTCGGGGAGCGGGGTGGGAGGCACCAGCGCCTCACCCTCTGGGTCCAGCAGCTGCACGAAGCCGAGTCGCGGTTCGTCGCCGCTGCACGCGGCCAGCAAAGCAGCCACGCACGACGAGCGACTGGGCGCCGTGAACTTGGCCACGAGGTCGTCGAAGTCGCGCACGCGCCCCCGCGGCACACCCAGGCCGTCCGCGAAGCCTTCTTGTCCGGTGACCTCACGGAGCGCCCGTGCGTGAGCATCCAGGCGCGTTTGCATCGCATCCAGACAGGCGTCGCGCCTGCGGCCCAATCGCCCCAGCTGCAGCGGCCCGTTGCTCGCGTCGACGAGCACCCCGTACGGGTCGGCGGCGGCGCTCACCGACCGCACGGCGCCGAAGGGAACGTGGAACGGGTCAGCTCCCGCAGGCGCGAGCGTCACGTGCGTGTCGTAGACCTGGAGCTCCGTCGCATGCGCCGCACCGGCACCGTCCGTCCACGAGCCCTCGAACAGCTCGGGCATCGTCACCCCGTGCGCGAGCAGGCCCGCCACGCGCCCCTGATTGCGCGCTCGGCGCAGCTCGGTCACGAACGTGTCGTGCCTCCGGCCCATCGACGTGAGCACGAGCTTTCCGTCGGGCCACAGCTCGATCTCGACGCGGTACTCGGCCTCGCGAACAGCGTCACTGTCGAGATACGAGACGCTGACGGGACCCACGCTGAGTGCGTCGTCCCCGACGGTGGCCTCCGCGTCGCCTTCGCGCACGACCGCGCCGTCAGCGCCGAAGAGCTGGTAGCGGGCTCCCGCGCGCCGCGGGTCGGTGGTCACGTCACCCGCCGTACGGCTTTCCGCACTCCGGGCAGAACTTCGGCGTGCCGTCGGCCTCGGCGCCGCAGTGGGCGCACTTCCGCTTCGCGCTGACCGATGTGCCGCACTCGGGTCAGAACTTGCCACCCTGCGTCTTGGCGCCGCACTTCGGACAGAGCACGGGGGCAGCCTGAGCCAGGTTGCGCTGGCCGAGGTAGTCGACCTCGCGCGCCTTCTGCACGGCCTGGTCGCGTGCGGCGCCCGCCTGCGCGGCCGCGATCTCCTCGTCCAGGTCCGGAGCGCAGTTCTCGCACAGCCCGGCCTTGTCGTTCCAGGACACGGGGCCGCACACCCAGCTACCACAGCGGGTACACCGTTTGAAGAGCGGGCTGATCTCCTTGACCGCCGCATCCAGCGCTGCGTCGTGTCCCGGGCCAGCCGCCATGGTCTGCAGCGCCTGCGCCGACTGGGCCGCGCGCCCGAAAATTCCCCCCAGCAGAGAAGCCGAGGCATTCGCGGCGGCGGCGGCGGTTCCAAGCTTGTTGGCTTGGAACGTGGACATGTAGCCGTTCCCGCACTTGTTGCAGAAGAACTGGAACTGATACCCCCGCTGGGACGAGAGATCGGTGTAGTTGCTGGTGAACCGGATGTTGGGCATGCGCGGTCGGCTCGAGGGCTCCGGTGGGTCAACCTCCGGCGCCTGAGGGGAGCCGTCAAGCTCGCGTCCGTTCGCGAGGTGCCTCAGAATCCCTGGCATGGCCAGACGATCCTCGAAGACCGAGCTCCCGGAGCTGGACGTCCGCACCCGCTCCGCGTGGCGGCGATGGCTCGCGGCCAACCACGCTGCGAGCCCGGGCGTCTGGCTCGTCTATCACAAGGCGCACACGGGCGTGGGGTCGGTCGACTACGACGCCTCCGTGAGGGAGGCGCTCTGCTTCGGCTGGATCGACAGCCTGATCAAGCGGCTCGACGACGACCGCTACGCGCGCAAGTTCACGCCGCGCATGCCCGGCAGCGCCTGGTCGGAGAGCAACCGGAAGCGCTGGGCCGAGCTAGACGCGGAGGGTGCGCTCGCTCCAGCCGGCCTCGCGGCCGGCCCCGACGGCGCGCCGCTCGCGAGGCGTCTGCACCTGCCCGAGCCCCCGGCCGAGATCGAGCGGGCGCTCCGCCGAGATCCGAAGGCGCGGCGATTCTACGACGCGCTCCCCCCCGGTGAGCGGAGGCGGTTCGTGGGGTGGATCCATGTCGCAAAGCGGCCCGAGACCAAGCAGCGGCGCCTCTTGGAGGCCGTGGCGCTGCTCGCGAAAGGCGAGAGGCTGGGGCTCCGCTGACGCGGCGGGCCGGGCGCGGCCCGGTGACGGACCTTCAGGACCGGGGCAGGAAGCGTCTCACCCATTCCACGGCTTCGGCCTCGCGCTCGAACACGGCGATCGGGCGGTCGGGCTTCGCCTGCGAGAACTGATAGGCCAGCACCCCCGACGCGGGGTTGTCACCGGGCCGCACGAGGAGCGCAGTCGCCGTCTGTGGGAACGCCGAGCGCAGTCTCGCGAATACGTCGCGGGCGTCGCGGTCGGCGAACTGGACGCCGGCTATGTCGACGACGGCGGGAAGCGCGCGCTCCCCGACCAGGTCGGCGAGCGCCTCTGCCGTTTGCTCCGCGAGCTGGCCGTCGATGCGGACGCCGAAGTCGAGGCGGTGCCACAGGATGCCTTCGTCGTCGATCCAGGCGGTGCCGATCGGCGTCTTCGTGGGCGGGAGCAGCATGCCGGAAGTTAGTCCGCAGCGGGGAGCCGATGCCAATAATGACGCGTCGACCATTGGGACGGTTCTATCGAGTTCCGAGGCGCCGCGGTTGACCCTCCCCCCGGCGCTCCGGTAGCTTGCCGGGCGTGAATTTTTTCATCGATTCGCGCCCGTCCTGCGCGGGTGCCCCGGCTCCCTGCCTCGGACACGCGTCTTGAGCGGCCAGGTCCTCGGAATCGTCCCCGCGCGACTCGCGTCGACCCGCCTCCCCAACAAACCGCTCTACCCGATCCTCGGCCGCCCGCTCATCGAATGGGTTTGGCGCCGGGTCGAGACGATGTCGGTGCTCGACCACGCGGTGGTGGCCACGGACTCCGAGGAAGTCGCCGAGGTCTGCCGGGCGCTCGGGGCCCCGGTCGAGATGACCTCGCGTGAGCACCCGTCGGGCACGGACCGGGTGGCGGAGGTGGCAGACCGCGCCGGCTACGACCACTACCCCTACATCGCCAATGTGCAGGGCGACGAGCCCCTCCTGAAGGAAGCCCACCTGCGCGCCGCCATCGACCTGGTGCGCGACCAAGGCTGGGAGGTCGGCACGTGCGCGACCCCCGTGATGTCGGACGACGCCCGCACGGATTCCTCCGTGGTGAAGGTCGCCCGCGCCACGAGCGGCCGGGCGCTCTACTTCTCGCGGGCGCCGATTCCGTACAAGCGTGACGAGAAGCCCGCCGGCGAGGAGCTCGAGCGCGAGCCCTTCCTGCGGCATGTAGGCATCTACGCGTATACTCGCGACGCACTGCACGACTGGGTCGCGCTGGCACCCTCGCCACTCGAGCGCCTCGAGCAGCTCGAGCAGCTTCGCCCAGTCGAGGCGGGACTGCGCATCGGCGTGGCGGTCGTAGGCGCGGCGGATCCCGGGGTGGACACGGCGGCGGACGTCCTTCGCATGGAGGAGCGGCTCGGCGAGCGCCGAGCGACGAGCCTGGTATGAGCGACCACGTCACCAAATACATCTTCGTGACCGGCGGCGTGGTGTCGTCGCTCGGCAAAGGCATCGCCGCCGCGTCGATCGGACGCCTGCTCAAGGAGCGCGGCCTCCGGGTCACGCTGCAGAAGTTCGATCCCTACATCAACGTCGACCCGGGCACGATGTCGCCGTTCCAGCACGGCGAGGTCTTCGTCACGGACGACGGTGCCGAGACGGACCTCGACCTCGGCCACTACGAGCGCTTCATCGACGAGTCGCTGTCGCGCGCGAACAACATCACCACGGGCAGGATCTACCAGACGGTCATCGATAAAGAGCGCCGCGGCGACTACCTCGGCTCGACCGTACAGGTGATTCCGCACATCACGGACGAGATCAAGGCGGCGATCCGACGCCTGTCGGCAGAGCACGACGTGGTGATCACCGAGATCGGCGGCACGGTCGGCGACATCGAGTCGCTGCCGTTCCTCGAGGCGATCCGTCAGTTCCGCCAGGACGTCGGGCGCGAGAACGCGATCTTCGTACACCTCACGCTCGTACCGTACATCGCGGCCGCCGGCGAACTGAAGACGAAGCCGACGCAGCACTCGGTGCGCGAGCTGATGGAGATCGGAATCCAGCCGCACGTGCTCATCTGTCGCTCGGAGCAGCCACTCTCGGTCGAGATCCGCCGGAAGATCTCGCTCTTCACCAACGTGGAGCCCGAGGGCGTGATCGAGGCGCGCGACGTCGAGACGATCTACGAGGTGCCGCTCAAGCTGAAGGAGCAGCGCCTCGACGACGTCATCTTGAAGCGCCTCGGCCTGGAGGCGCCGCAGCCCGACCTCGGGCCGTGGACGGAGATGGTCTCGCGCGTGAAGAAGCCGACGTCGGGCCAAGCGCGCATCGCGGTAGTGGGCAAGTACACGACGCTGGTCGATTCCTACAAGTCGATCCAGGAGTCGCTCATCCACGGCGGCATCGCCAACGACGTGAAGGTGCAGACGGAGTGGCTCTCGTCGGAGGACTTCGACGCAGGGCAGGGCGTTCAGATCCTCAACGACTACGATGGACTCCTCATTCCCGGAGGATTCGGTCCCCGCGGAGTCGAGGGGATGCTCGAGGCGATTCGCTTCGCGCGGGAGCGAGAGATGCCCTTCTTCGGCATCTGTCTCGGACTCCAGTGCGCGGTGATCGAGTTCGCGCGTAACGTGTGCGGCCTCGAGGACTCACACAGCTCGGAGTTCGCTGAAGATTCGTCGGATCCGGTGATCTGCCTGCTGGATTCCCAGCTGCAAGTGACGACGAAGGGAGGCACCATGCGCCTGGGAGCGTACCCGTGCCTGCTGGCGGAGGGTACGCGGGCCCGAAAGATCTACGGCCCGGCGGAGATCTCCGAGCGGCACCGCCATCGCTTCGAGGTCAACAACGCCTACCGCGACCTGCTCGTGCAGCACGGCATGACCATCAGCGGAACCTCACCCGACGGCTCGCTGGTCGAGATGATCGAGATCACGGAGCACCCCTGGTTCATCGGCGGCCAGTTCCACCCGGAGCTGAAGAGCCGGCCCACGCGTCCGCACCCGCTCTTCGCGTCGTTCGTCGGGGCTGCGTCACGGTACGCACGTCAGGGTCGTGCGGCGCCCGCGCGGGAGCCGGCGGCCGTCTAGGGGGCCGGCGCCACCCTCGGCACCGCCGAACACTGGCAGAGCACCGCGCCGAACATGTTCGATCGCTTCACGCTCATAGCGGGCCCCTGCATGCTCGAGGACGACGCACTCAACCTCGAGGTGGCGTACGCGCTGGCAACCTGGTCGCGGGACTTCGGGCTCCCCGTCGTCTTCAAGGCTTCGTTCGACAAGGCGAATCGCGCCCGCGTCGATTCGCCTCGGGGGCCAGGTCTCGTGGCGGGTCTCGATCGGCTCGCCCGGGTGAAGACCGACACCGGCCTGCCGGTGCTGACGGACGTCCACGAGTCTGACCAGGCGGAGCCGGCGGCGCGGGTCGTGGATGCGCTGCAGATTCCCGCGTTCCTGTGCCGGCAGACGGACCTGCTGCAGGCCGCCGGGCGCACTGGGCGGCCGATCAACATCAAGAAAGGGCAGTGGATGGCACCCGAGGAGATGAGCGGCGCCGTCGAGAAGGTCCGCACAGCGGGTTCCCCCGAGGTCGCGGTCACGGAGCGGGGCACCGCGTTCGGCTACGGCGACCTGGTCGTCGACATACGTTCTTTCGGGCGGCTTCGCGCTGCCACCGGCGCGCCGGCGTTCTTCGACGCAACCCATGCCGTGCAGCGCGCCGGCCGAGCGGGTGGCTCGAGCGGCGGTGACCCGGAGAACGTGCCGGCGCTCGTCCGGGCGGCGGTCGCCGCCGGATGCGACGGTCTCTTCCTGGAGACGCACCCCAGTCCGTCCCGAGCGCCCTCCGACGGAGCGACCATGCTACCGCTGGCGGACATGCCCGCGTTGCTCGCCGACGTGATGGCGATCCGGAACGCGCTCGCCCGATGAGCCGCGCCTCGGCGGAGATCCCCCAGGCCGTCGCCCAGCGCATCAAGCTGGTGATCTTCGACGTGGACGGCGTCCTCACCGATGCCGGCGTCTACGTCGGTGCAACAGCTTCGGGCGAGGCCGTCGAGCTCAAGCGCTTCGACATCCAGGACGGCGTGGGCATGAAGATGCTCCGCTGGTCGGGGCTCGCGGTGGCGATCGTGTCGGGCCGCGTCTCGCAGGCCACCGAGGTGCGGGCACGAGAGCTGGGCGTGGAGTGCTTCCAAGAGCAGGATGCGCGCAAGATTCCCGCGATCGAGTCGCTCCTCGCCCGGCACGGCTTCGCGTGGAGCGAGGTGGCGATGCTCGGGGACGACATCCCCGACCTGGCCGCGCTCCGGCGTGTCGGACTGCCGGCCGCCGTGGCGAACGCGACCTCCCCCGTGCGCGAGGTCGCGATCTGGGAGTCGACCAAGCGGGGCGGGCACGGTGCCGTACGCGAGTTCTGCGACGCCCTCCTGCTCGCGCGCGGGCGACTGGCGGACGTCGTCGAGCGCTACGTGTCCGAGCGGAGCGGCTCGTGAGTACGGAGGACGAAGCGCTGCTCCAAGCGGGGCGGCGCGTCCTCGATATCGAAACCAAGGCGGTCGCCGCACTGCGCGATCGACTCGGCGCCGACTTCGTACGCGCTTGCCGCGTAGTCGCGGAGGCAGAGGGCAGCGTCGTCGTCTGCGGGATGGGAAAGAGCGGCCACGTGGCGCGGAAGATCGCCTCGACGCTCACGTCCACCGGCACCGCGGCAGTGTACCTGAACCCGGTCGAGGCCCTGCACGGCGACCTCGGCATCGTCGGCAAGCGCGACGTCGCGATCTTCGTCAGCAAGTCGGGCGACGTCTCGGAGGTCGGGCCGCTCCTCGCCTATCTGAAGCGCCTGTCTGTTCCCATCGTCGCGCTGCTCGGGACGCCCGCCGGCGAGCTCGGCCGGCACGCCACCACCGTGCTCGACGCGTCGGTCTCCGAGGAGGCCTGCCCCATGGACTTGGCGCCCACCTCGTCGACCACTGCAGCGCTCGCCCTGGGGGACGCGCTCGCCATGGTGGTCCTGCGCCTCAAGGGCTTCCGGGACGAGGACTTCGCGGCCCTTCACCCGGGCGGCGCGTTGGGACGAAAGCTGTCCGTGCGTGTAGCAGACGTGATGGTTTCCCAGGCCTACCCCTGGCTGGGAGAAGACGCGACCATGAAGGACGCGATCGCACCGCTGGCCCACATGCGGGGCACGGTCGCCATCGTGGACACCCGGCGCCGCCTCGTGGGCGTCCTGACGGCGGGGGACCTCACCCGCCTGATGGAGCGCGAGGCGGATTTCCTCTCCATCCCCGTATCCGACGTGATGACACGCGAGCCCAAGACCGCCATGCCCGACGAGCTCGGCTCGGCCGCCGCGAGCCGCATGGAGGCGCACGGGATCATGGCGCTCCCGGTCGTGGGCGAAGACGACCGGCTCGTCGGGGTCGTCCATCTGCACGACCTCATGCGCGCGGGAGCCGTTTGACCATGAGGCAACGGGGGCTCGCAGTCGCACTCGCCGCGCTGGCACTGGGGGCATGCGAAGAGACCGCTCCGCCCGTGGTCGCCAACGACTTCATGCAGGGCATCGACGCTCCCGTGGTGTTCGGCATGGTGAGCTACATCACCACCAACGGAGTGCGTGAGGGCCGCGTCGAGGCGGACACCGCGTTCACGTTCGCGGACTCCACCAAGGTGGACCTGCGCGTGATGAGGGTGACGTTCTACGACGCCGAGGGGAACGAGCGCGCGACGGTGCGCGGGCGCACGGGCGAGTGGAACCAGGACACCGACCGCATGGTCGCCCGCGGCGACGTCGAGCTCTTCGTGTACACGGACTCGAGCACTCTCCGGAGCTCGGAGATCTTCTACGACCCGGACATCGACCGCATCTGGAGCGACTCGGCCACCGTGCGCACGCTCAAGAACGGCACCGAGACGCGGGGCTCGGCGTTCGAGTCCGACATCGAGTTCACGAACGTGCGGATCCTGAACGTCCGCGGCGACGCGGGTCGCATCTTCTAGCCTGCGATGCCCCGAATCGGTCGGATCCTCCGCCGAACCCTCCTCGGCGCCGCCGTCGCTTGGGGAGTACCCGCCAGCGCCACGGCACAGGCTGGCTGCCGCTACGCGGACGACGGCAACGACGTGCTCAACTCGGTCTCGGTGCCGGGCGGCGACCGCATCACGTACATCAGCAATCCGCACTTCCTCTGCGAGGATGGCGTGCAGATCTGGGCGGACTCGGCCGTCGCGTACTCCACGCAGGCCATGTCCATCCTGATCGGCTCCGTGCGCTACCGCGACCGCGCGCGCGAGCTGCGCTCCGACCAGGCACGCTACTTCTCCAGCGTGGGCCGGCTGCAGGCCCAGGGTAGCCTGCACGTGACCAACACCGAGGACGGCTCGGTGATCGAGAACGGAGATCTCGTGTACCTGCGCGAGGCCGACTATCGCGAAGAAGAGGAGATGACCGTCACCACGGGGCGTGACGGGATCCGCCCGCGCGCGCTCGTGCGGCCAGAGGCAGCGGACTCGGCCGCGCCCGAAGCGGAGCCGCCGACGCCGTACGCGGTGGTGGCCGACAAGCTCGTGCTGCGTGGTGCCGGCTACTTCAACGCCACCGGCACGGTCGAGATCCAACGGGACTCACTCTTCGCGTTCGGGGACAGCGCAGAGTACACCGAAACCTCCGACCTCCTCGTCCTGGTCGGCTCCGCGCGGGTCGAGAGCGGCGCGTACGACCTCGTCGGGCGCACCATCGAGATCGGTACCGCCGAGGGCGGTGCCAGCGAGATCCGGGCCCTGCGAGACGCCGTGCTCGTCGGGGACGACCTGCGGATCACCGCGCCGCGCATCGTGCTGCACCTGCGGGACGGCGGTCTGGAGCGCCTCGTCGCGGTGCCCATGTTGGCTGCAGCGGACACGACACCTGCCGCCACGGCACCCGACAGCACGGCACCCGACAGCACGGACACGGCGCGCCCGGTGGCGACCGCCGAAGCCTTCGAGCTCACCGCGGACTCGATCACCGTGGAGGCGCCCGCGGAGGTGGTGGAGACGATCTTCGCCGCCGGCTCTGCCCGCAGTGTCTCGCACGCACGGGACTCCCTCAACGTCGAGAGCCTGCCGCCGCTCGCCCGCTACGACTGGCTCGAGGGGGACACCGTCGTCGTCTCCGTGCGCCAGTTGCCGGACTCGTTGCGCGCCGAGGCGGACACGACTGCCGCGGCGTACGAGGTCGAGCGCATCGTCGCGCGGGTCGGGGCCCGCAGCCTCTATCGGCTCCCGCCCGAGGACTCCACCGCCGTGGCCGGTGTCGACCCGCCGGCGGTGCACTACGTGGTCGGGAACGAGATCACCATCGTCATGCGGGACGGGGAGGTGGAGGTGATGGAGGTCGTCGGGCAGACGCAGGGCGTGCACTTGGAGCCCCTGAACCCGGGAGCGGCAGACTCGCCGAGTGATTCGACCGTCACGCCGCGGCCCGACAGCACCGCGGTGACGTTCCACCAGCCGCGTGCACCCGTCCCGGATTCGAGCCCCCGTCGACCCCTTGGGAATCCCCCTGCGCAAGGAGGCGAGCCGTGGATCCGGCCATGAGCACCGAGTCGGAGCAAGCCGCCGCCGCCGACCCTCGCTCGGACGCCGTGTCGGCGCCCGCGGCCGAGCCGATGCCATCCGCTCCGCCCACGTCCGTCGTGCCCGCCGGCCCCGCCAGTCGCTTGTGGGCCGAAGGGCTGACCAAGTCGTACCGCAGCCGGAACGTCGTGGACCGCGTCGACATCGAGGTCAGGCAGGGCGAGATCGTGGGCCTGCTGGGGCCGAACGGGGCGGGGAAGACCACCACGTTCTACATGATCGTGGGGCTGATTCCCCCCGCCGCGGGCACCGTGCACCTCGACGACGAGGACCTCACCCGCACGCCCATGTACATGCGGGCGCGCAAGGGCATCGGATACCTGGCGCAGGAACCCTCGGTCTTCCGGAAGCTCACGGTCGAGGAAAACGTGCTGGCGATCCTGGAGACCCTCGGCCTGCCCAAAGACGAGCAGCGCCAGCGCCTCGAGGAGTTGCTGGGCGAGCTGGGCCTCACCTCGCTCCGGAAGAACAAGGCCTATTCCCTCTCGGGCGGCGAGCGCCGGCGGCTCGAGATCACCCGGGCGCTGGTGCAGAGGCCCAAGTTCATGCTCCTGGACGAGCCGTTCGCGGGCATCGACCCCAAGGCGGTCGACGGCATTCAACAGATCGTCCACGGCCTGCGGGGCCGGGGCATTGGCGTCATCATCACCGACCACAGCGTCGAGCAGACGCTCGAAATCGTCGATCGCGCCTATATCATGTACGAGGGGCGGATCGGCGTTACAGGAAGCGTGCCAGAACTCGTCTGGAACGACAAAGTCGCCGAGATTTATCTGGGGCCCGCCCTGACCGCCCGGCTGCGGAAGCGGTTCCATAGACCCGAAGCCGTCGTCGAGGCTCCGGGTCCCCAGAGCGGATGATGTAGATGGTCCGAGAGCGGGCCCTGGTACCCGAGGCGAGATGAGCCACTTCAGCCAAAAGCTCTACCAGAGCGCCCAGCTCCGTCAGGAGATGCGGATCAACCCACGCCTGTATCAGGCGATGGAGTTGCTCTACATGCCCCTGCTCGACCTCGAGCAGCAGATCGCGCAGGAGGTCGCCGAGAACCCGTTCCTCGAAGTGACCGAGGCGGAGACCCAGCAGGAGGTCGAGCTCAAGGAGGACACCAAGGACGAGCCCCTCGGCGACGACGTCGACTGGGAGGACATCCTCCTCGACGGCTTCGATGTCGGCGGACGGAAGCAGCAATACGAGCAGAGAGAGGCTTTCGAACCGACGCCGGTTGAGAGCCAGGACCTCCACGACTACCTCAACGAGCAGCTCCGTCTCCTCGCGCTCTCCGAGCGCGAGGTGCGGCTGGGCGAGGAGATCATCGGCGATATCGATGACTCGGGCATGCTCGCCTGCCCGCTGGACGAAGCGGTTCGCGGCGTGAACGCCTGGCTCGACGAGGTGCGGCCGACCGCGGTCAAGAACGTCGAGGAGATCGAGGACGACGAGGAACGCGCCGCGGAGCTCGCCGACCTGGAAGCGCTCTTCAAACCCTACACGCTCGAAGAAGCAGAGCGTATGCTCACGGTAATCCAGGCGCTCGACCCGCCCGGCGTGGGCGCGCGCGACGTGCGCGAGTCCATCTTGATCCAGCTCGCGCAGCGGGGAGAAGAGCACGGCGTCGCCCATCGCATCGTCAGCGACCACTTCGAGTCGCTCATCAACCACCGCTGGAACGACATCGCGCGCGCGCTCGGCATCACGCCCAAGGAGGTCCAGGACGCGGCGGACGGGATCAGCCACCTCGACCCGAAGCCCGGGCTCAAGCACTCTGTCGACCCCGACCAGTACGTGATCCCGGACCTCATCGTCGAGAAGATCGACGGCGAGTACATGGTGTTCGCCAACGATACGAGCCTGCCGCGTCTGCGCATCTCCCAGTCATATCTCGACGTGGCGAAGGACAAGAAGAAGTTCACAGGTGAGAACAAGGAGTTCATCGCGAGCAAGATGAACTCGGCGAACTGGATGATCCAGGCGATCGAGCAGCGCCGACAGACCATGCTCAAGGTGATGAACTTCATCGTCGACCGGCAGCGCGAGTTCTTCGAGCGCGGCGTTCAGTACCTGAGGCCGCTGACCCTACGCGAGGTCGCGGACCACATCCAGATGCACGAGTCCACGGTATCGCGCGTCACCAACAAGAAGTTCGTGCAGACGCCCCGCGGCGTGTATGCGCTCAAGTACTTCTTCTCCAGTGGGCTCTCGACGGTGAGCGGCGACGACCTCTCGGCGCGGGCCGTGCGCGACAAGATCAAGGGCATGGTGGACGGCGAGGACACGAAACGGCCGCTCACCGACCAGGCGATCGTGTCCATGCTCAAGTCCGATGGCGTGCAGATCGCGCGCCGTACGGTCGCCAAGTACCGCGAGCAGATGGGGATCCTGCCGGCGCGCATGCGCAAGCGGGTCTGACGGTGCCCGTGGGGGGCTCGCGCCGCGACTTCGCGGTCATCGTGCCGGCCTTCAACGAGGCCCCGATGATCCCCGAGCTCGTGCGCGAGCTGCGCGAAGCCTTCGAGCGGCATCAGCTCGAGGGCGACGTGATTCTGGTCGACGACGGCTCGACCGACGGCACGGGGGACGCGGCCGAGAAGGCAGCCGCAGGTTGGAACCGGTTCCTGGTCTTGCGCCATCCACAGAATCGCGGCAAGACCGAGGCGATGGTCACCGCGGCCGAAGCGAGCACGCGCGGAACGCTCGTGCTCTTCGACGCGGATTTGCAGCACTCGCCCGACGACATCCCGCGCTTCCTCGACAAGCTCGACGAGGGGTGGGACATCGTCACGGGCCGCAAGGTCGGCGCGTACGACAAGCGCGCGGTCTCTACGCTCTACAATCGGCTGTCGCGGACGATCTTCGACGTTCCGGTATCGGACCTGAACTCGATGAAGGCGTTCCGCGCCCGGGTGCTCGACGGGCTCCTCCTCCGTCACGACTGGCACCGCTTCTTCGTCGTGCTGGCGCACGCCCGGGGGGCGAGCGTCGCCGAGATCGATGTCGAGCTGCATCCGCGCAGGGCCGGGAAATCCAAGTTTCGCGGGCCGTTCCGGATTCTGGTCGGGCTCGTCGACCTGGTGTCCGTGTGGTTCCTGCTCCTCTTCTCGCGTAAGCCGCTGCTGCTGTTCGGCGGCACGGGGCTCGCGCTCGCTGCGCTGGGAGTGCTCGTCGCGGGTGTGACGGTGTACCTGCGCTTCGTGCACCCCATGCTCGGGTTCGATCCGTACATCCCGCCCATGGGATACCGCCCGCTTCTCTACCTCGTGATGCTGCTCGAGACGCTCGGCTTCCTCCTGCTCGGGTTCGGACTCGTGTCGGAGCAGGTAGCCGAGGTCCGCGACGAGCTCGAGGCGATCCGCAAGCAGGGGCGCTGACGTGCCGCGCCGCGTGCTGGTCGTCATCGGAACCCGTCCGGAGGCGATCAAACTGGCGCCGGTGATCGCGGCGCTCGGGAAGTACGCTCCCGAGCTGGAGACCGTCGTCGCGCTGACCGGTCAGCACACCGCGATGGTCGACCAGGTGCTCGAGGTGTTCGGCGTCGAGCCCGCGTACGACCTCGACGTGATGCAGGAAGGTCAGTCGCTCTACGACGTCGTCGAACGCACCCTGGGCGGGCTCGGGGCGGTGATCCGTGAGTGCCGCCCCGACGCGGTGCTCGTCGAGGGGGACACGGCCACGGTGTTCACCGCGTCGCTTGCCGCCTACTTCGAGCGCGTGCGCGTCGGACACGTGGAAGCCGGCCTCCGCACGCCGGACAAGTGGTCGCCCTTCCCCGAGGAGATCTTCCGGCGCCTCACGGGCGTGGTGGCGGACTGGCACTTCGCACCGACGCGACGGGCGGTAGACGCGCTGCGGCGCGAAGGTGTTCCGGACGCGCAGATTCACCTCACAGGCAACACCGTCGTGGATGCGCTCCTCTCCGTCGCCGACCGGGTGCGCACCGTGACGGACGCGGACCTGCGCGCGGTGCTCGACCACGGCGGCTCGCGCCTCGTGCTCGTAACCGCGCATCGGCGCGAGTCGTTCGGAGAGCCGCTGCGACGCGTGTTCGAGGCGGTGCGCGCGCTCGCCGAGCGCGTCCCGGACATCCAGATCGTGTACCCGGTGCATCCCAACCCCAACGTGCAGCTGCCCGCGACCGAGCTGCTCTCGGGCCATCCGCGCATCCACCTCACCCAGCCCCTGGGCTACCTCGACCTCGTGACCGCGCTCGAGCACGCCAGCTTGATCCTCACCGACTCGGGGGGCATCCAGGAGGAAGCGCCGACGTTCGGAACGCCGGTGTTGGTGCTGCGCGAGGTGACGGAGCGCCCGGAAGCGGTGGAGGCCGGGGTCGCCGAAGTGGTCGGCACCGACACGAAGCGCATCCTCGAGCGGGCCATCGCCGCGCTGGCGAGAGAGCGCCCGCGCGTCCCCAACCCCTTCGGGGACGGCAGGGCGGGGGAGCGCATCGCGGACATCCTCGCCGCCGATCTGCTCGAGCGCACGCGCGCGACGAGCGACTGGCAGCCGTGAGGGTCCTCATGCACTGCGTATACTTCCCGCCCGAGGTGGGAGGGCTGGAGAGCCACATCTTCTATTTGTGCCGAGGCCTCGTCGAGCGCGGCCACCAGGTCGACGCGGTGACGTCGCGCTCACAGCCCGGACTTCCCGTTCACGAGGTGATGGACGGCGTGCGCGTGTGGCGCACCTGGATGCCATCGCGGAATACACCTGGCTGGGCGGCGCATGCAGTGTGCTCGATGCCACGCTTCGCCTCGCTCGCGGCCGACGCGGACGTGCTGCACGCGCAGGACATCGCCGCGGTGCTGCCGTGCATGCACGCGCAGCGCGTGCGGGGCGCGCCGATCGTGACCACGTGGCATACGAGCCACTTCCTGAAACGCGCGCGGTCGCGCTTCTGGATGCCGATCTTCCGGCACTATCTCCGCACCGCAGACCACAACCTCGCCGCCAGCGAGGAGATCGCGCGGGTCGCGGAAGGAATCGCCCCTGGGGTCCACGTCGAGCCGCTCACGAACGGCGTGGAGACGTCGCTCTTCCAGCGCGTGGCGCCGACGCTGCCGCGACCGGCCGCTCCGGGGCGCAAACGCCTCGTCGTCCCGCGCCGCCTCTTCCCCAAGAACGGCGTCGAGCACTTCGTTCGGGCCATGCCGGAGCTCGCACGCCGCGTAGACGTCGAAGCCGTGGTGATCGGGGACGGCCCGGAGCGGGCCGCGCTCGAGCTGCTCGCCGCGGAGCTCGGCGTCGCGGACCGCGTTTCGTTCCTCGGTGCGCGGCCGCACGCGCAAATGCCCGGGCTCCTCTCGTCAGGCGACCTCGCTGTCTTCCCGTCGCTCATGGAGGCGACGTCCGTGGCCGCCCTCGAGTCGATGGCGTGCGAGCTGCCGGTCGCGGCGTCGCGGGTCGGGGGCCTGCCGGAGATCGTGGACGCCTCCGTGGGCACGCTCTTCGAGCCCGCGGATCCGGCGTCGCTCGCCGCCGCCGTGGTGGCGCTCATCGAAGGTGGCCGCCTACGCGAGTTCGGGCGCACGGCGCGCGAGCGCGTGGTACAGCGGTGGAGCAACGACCGTCTGGTCGAGCGCCACGTGCAGATCTACGAGGACGTAGTCGCGCGGCGGAGGGCCGCCTGATGGCTCGCGACGGGAAGAAGGCGCGCAAGCCGCCGGGGAACGCCGCTACCGGCGGGGGCTCGACGTCGGTGCCCGTGGACGGGACGCCGTCGAACTCGACGCTGACAGACGCGACGCCGCGCGTCCCGATGTGGGTCCCGGCGGCCGTGTTCATCGGCCTGACCGTGCTCCTCTTCAGGGACTTCGTGTTCAGCGACCGGATGCTCTTCGGCGGCGACACGCTCGGTCTCGGTTACGTGGCGCGCGCGTTCTACGCGCAGACGCTCACGCTGCTGGGGATGTTCCCGCGCTGGAACCCGGAGATCCTCGGAGGCACGCCCTTCCTCGAGGCGCTGTCGGGTGGAGACTCGCTCTATCCGCCCTCGCTGCTGCTGCTCCTCCTCATGGAGCCGTACAGGGCGCTGGGGTGGAAGCTCGTGCTCCACGTGGCGGCAGCGGGGTTCTTCATGTTCGGCTGGGTAGGCGCGCACGGTGCCTCGCGCCCCGCTGCGCTCCTCGGCGGCACGGCGTACCTGGCCGCGCCGTACCTGGTGAGCCTCGTCTACCCGGGGCACGACGGAAAGCTTTTCGTCACCGCGCTCACACCTCTCCTGTTCTGGGCGGTCGAGCGCCACTTCCAGCGCTCGTCGGTGCGCACGTTCGCGGCCGTTGCGCTCGTGATCGCGCTGGTGGTCCTCACGACGCACTTCCAGATGGCGTACTTCCTCTTCGGGGCAACGGGACTCTACGCGATCGTGCGGACGCTCGAGCTGTGGCGCACGACCGGGGGAGACGACGCGGCCGCGGGGCCGGCACCCGCACGCGGTCGCACAGCGGGCCTCCGCTTCGGGCTCTTCCTCGCCGCCGCCGTCGCGGGGGCGGGCGTGGCCGCAGTCCAGCTCCTCCCCGCGGTCGAGTACGTGACGGAGTATTCGCGCCGCGTGCAAACGACCCGGGAGGCGGCGCAGGAGAGCGGCGTCGCGTGGTCGAGCTCGTGGTCCCTTCACCCGGAGGAAGTGGTGGGGCTGGTCATTCCCGAGTTCGCCGGAAACAACTCCGGGGGCGCCGACTGGTCGCAGGGCACGTACTGGGGACGCAACGTCACGCGCGACAACCACTCCGGCGCGGGGATCGTCACCCTCGTCCTCGCGCTCGTGGGGCTGCTCGGCGCGCGTCGGCGCATACAGCGGTGGTTCTTCGCCGGCCTCGGGGTGCTGGCGCTGCTCTTCGCGCTCGGCGCGCACACGCCGGTTTGGCGGATCTTCTACGAGGTGGTCCCGGGCATTCGGCTCTTCCGCGCCCCCGACCAGGTCATGTTCCTGTTCGCGTTCGCCGCCGCGACGCTCGCCGCGTTGGGACTCGACCGCATGCTGGGCATGCGGTCGGACGACGCGTCCGCGAAGAAGGTCACGTCGACTCTCTGGATCACTGCCGGCGCATTCGGAGGCCTCGCACTGCTCGCGGCTTCGGGTGGCCTCACGTCGATCTGGACGACGGGCTTCTACACGGACATCGACCCGGCGCGACTCGAGAGGCTCGCCAGGCTCGAACCATTCATCGCGCGCGGCGCCTGGATCTCGTTCGGGCTTGCGCTCGCCGTCGGCGCCCTCGCGTGGATGCACCGCAGGGCGCTCATGCCGGTCGGCGCGATCATCGGCCTCCTGGTCTCTCTCGTCGCGATCGACGAGTTCCGCATCTCCAGCGGCTTCATTCGCACGCTCGACTTCCAGCAGTGGTCGGCACCGGACGCCAACATCCGGGCGATTCTCGATCGCGAGCGGGCGGCCACGGAGCCCTATCGACTCCTGTCGTTCGCGCAGAACGGCCAGGACGTGCACCCGGCGCTGCACGGCATCGAGCTCGCGGGCGGCCACCACCCCAACGACCTCTCTCGCTACCGCGAGCTGATCGGCATGGTGGGCTCGGGCCTCCCGCAGAACCTGCTCGACGACGACATCCGGCGGCTCCTCAACGTGAAGTACATCCTCTGGCCAGACGCCCAGTTCGGTCAGTCGATCTCGGGGATGCCCGTAGTGTCCCGCACGGCGCTCCAGAACGGCACGCCCTACGAGACAGTGCTGGCTGACGCAGGCCTCCCGCGCGCGCGTCTGGTGGGTGGGGCGACCGTGAAGTCCGACGCGGAGGCGGTGCCCTACATGCTCTCCGACGCCTTCGACCCCGAGCGCGAGGTGGTGCTCGCGGAGCCATCTCCCATCGCGCTCGACGGCGGGCCTCCGAGCGGCACGGTGTCGTGGACGTCGCGCTCGCCGAACGAGCTCACCCTGTCCGTGACGACCGAGCGCGCCGCGCTGCTCGTGGTGGCAGACAACTGGTTCCCGGCCTGGCGCGCGACGGTCGACGGTGAGGAGGCGCCCGTGCTCCGCGCCTATCACACGCTTCGGGCCGTCCCGGTGCCGGCAGGTACGCACGAGGTCGTGATGCGCTATCGATCCGACTCCGTGACTCGGAGCCTCTGGATCAGCGCGGCCTTTCTCGTGGCCTTGGTGGGCGCCGTGGGCTTCGCGACGTGGCGGGAGCGGCGCGCCGGGAGGGAGCCCTGAAGAGGTGGAACAAGTGGCTCGTTCGCGGCGGGCAGCTCGTGTTGACCGTCGCCGTCACCTGGCTGATCGTCGACCGCGTCGGCCTCGGCGTGGAGGAGCTCCGCGACGTCGATCGCTCGGCTTGGCTGCCGACGCCGGTGCTATTCGGCGCCGCGTCGGCGCTCCTCCTGGCGGGATACTTCGCCTCGGCCGCCATCTGGGGGCAGATCGTGCATGAGCTCGGCGGCCCCGTCGTCCCCGTGGCGGACTCCGTGCGCATCTTCATGATCGCCAATCTCGGCCGCTATCTGCCGGGAAAGGTCTGGCAGATCGCCGGCTTGGCAGCGCTCGCCAAGGGGAGCGGTGTCCCCGCAGCCACTGCGGCCGGCGCGGCTGTGCTGGGGCAGGGAATCGCCGTGGTCGCGGCGGCGGCCGTGGGCCTCGGTGCGCTCTTCCGTGCCCCGGACCCCTATCCGAGTTGGGGAATCGTCGGCGCCGCGCTGGTGCTCGCCGCCGGAGTGCTCCTCGCGGTCCCGACGCTCTTCATGCGGTTGGTCGGCCTGTGGTTCCGCATCACACGCTCGGAGGCTCGACCGGAGGTCGGCGGCGTGCATGCGCTTCGGTGGCTTGCGCTCTATGCCGTCAACTGGGTTCTGTACGCCGTGTCGTTTTGGGTGCTGGGCCTGAGCCTCGGCGTCGGGGGGGATCCCGTGGCGGTGGCGTCGTCGTTCGCGACGGCGTACGTGCTCGGCTATGCCATGGTGTTCGCACCCGCCGGACTCGGACCCCGCGAGGGCTTCCTGATCATCTTGCTCACGCCCCACCTCGGCGCCGCGACCTCGGGAGTGCTCGCCATCGTCGCACGCATTTGGACCACGCTCGTGGAGGTGATCCCTGCGGGGATCTTCTGGCTCCTGCACCTCGCGCGGGGGGCCGACTCGGCCGCCCCAGCTGAAGGGCACGCCCCATGAGCCCGAACAGGGGTACACGCTTCCTGGTCATCGTCCCGACGTACAACGAGCGGGAGAACCTGCCGCGGAAGCTCCCTCAGATCCTGGCGCAGGACGGCCGCATCGACGTGCTCGTGGTCGATGACGGCTCCCCGGACGGCACAGGCGACCTCGCTGCGGAGATAGCGGCCGCTGACCCGCGCGTGCACGTGCTCCGCCGCACTGCGAAGGACGGCCTCGGGGCAGCGTACTTGGCCGGCTTCGCGTGGGGCCTCGAGCGCGGCTACGGCCTCCTGTTCGAGATGGACGCCGACATCTCGCACCCACCGGAGGCGCTCCGGCGCATGATCGAGGCTGCCAAGACCCACGACGTCGTGATCGGGTCGCGCTACGTCGGCGGGCTGGTCACCGTCTCGAACTGGCCCATGAGCCGCCTCCTCGTGAGCTACTTCGGCTCGTGGTACGCCCGCGTGATCACGCGCATGCCGGTGCGGGACGCCACGGGCGGATTCAACTGCTGGCATCGAAAGGTTATCGCGGACGTAGGCTTAAGTCGAATCCGCTCGAGTGGTTACGCGTTTCAGATCGAGCTCAAGTTCAGGGCCTTCCGGAAGGGCTTTTCGATGGTCGAGGTTCCGATCCTGTTCACCGAGCGGGACTCGGGCGAATCCAAGATGTCGAAGCGCATCGTGCGCGAAGCCATCTGGCGGGTGTGGTGGATGAAGGTCCAAGACCTCCTGGGACGTCTCTGAGGGCGGCTCGGGTGAGCAAGCGCGAAGCCGCGGGTCGCATCGGCAAAGAGCACTACGACTCGAGCGAGTACTTCGTCGGCGAAGGGGCGGGGCACCTCACCGACATGGAGAGCTCCTTCCAGCGGTACCGCGTGGCGAAGGTCACAGAGCTGGCGTGGCCACGCTCGGGCGACCGGGTCGTAGACCTCGGCTGCGGGTGGGGGACGTTCTGCTTCGCCTTCGCCGACCGAGTGGCCTCGATCGTCGGTGTCGACTTCAGCGACCTGCCGATCGGGTTGTGTCGCCAACGGCTCACGGCGACGCCGAAGGCGAACGTGTCGTTCGTGTGCGCCGATGCGGGCGCCACCGGGCTCGAGGCCGACGGGTTCGACCTGGTAATCGCCGCAGACTTGTTCGAGCACCTCTACCCGGACGACTCAGCGCGTGTGGCCCGCGAGGCGTTCAGGCTGCTGGTGCCCGGGGGACGCTTCGCCACGTGGACGCCGCATCGCGGGCACATCCTCGAGATCCTGAAGAACCACGACATCCTCCTGAAGCGCGACGTGACCCACGTCGACTACAAGTCGATGGGAGACATGAAGAGGTTGCTTTCGGAGGCGGGATTCACCATCGAGAGGGCGTACTACGCGGAGTCGCACGTGCCGGGTCTGAGCGTCGTCGAGCGAGCTCTCTCCCCGCTCGTTTCGCTCCTGAAGCGAAGGATCGCGGTGCTCGGGAGGAAACCGGACGTGCGGGAATAGGGGAGGGCATGGGCTGGGAGATAGAGCGACGCTTTCTCGTGCGGGTGCCCGACCGGCGTTGGCCACCCGCTCGGGAAGGTCATCACCTGAAGCAAGGATACGTTCGGCACGGTGAGCCCTCCGTCCGCATCCGCACAGGCGAGCCGCGTGGTCCTGTGCTCACCTGCAAGAGCGGCTCCGGTGTACGCCGTTCCGAGGTCGAGACGGTGGTGAGCGACGAAGTGGCGACGGCGCTCTTCGAGGCTGCGGGGAGCAGCGTGCTCGAGAAGATCCGGTTTCCCATGGGAGCATGGACTGTCGACCGGTTCCTCGGAGATCTCGAGGGACTTGCGCTACTCGAGATCGAGCTCGAGTCCGAGGACCAGGAGCTGCCGGATCCGCCAAAGCACGTGCGCGTACTCCGCGAGGTGACCGACGACAAACGCTTCGTGAGCGGGCGCTTGGCGGCGCTGGAGCCGAAAGAGAGGCGGAAGCTCGTGAAGAAATCGTACAAGGAGGTCGACGAATGATCCGCGCTCGGGTTCGCACGCCGTTCGCGATTACGGCCGCGGTCGCCGCCGCCGGATGTACCCTCATCGGCGGTCCGTCGACCATCACTCCCCCCCCACCTCCGAACCTCGTTGCGCTCGGCGACCCCGTCCCGTACGACCAGCCGCCCAGCGCTCGGGGCAACATGGCGGAGTACGAACAGGGAGGGCGCACGTATCGGGTCCTCGACACCTCGTACGGGTACGATGAGCGAGGGTCTGCCTCGTGGTACGGTGAGGAGTTCAACGGCCGGCCGACGAGCAGCGGCGAGACCTTCGACATGTACGCGCTCACGGGCGCGCACCGGACTCTGCCCATCCCGACCTATGTGCGCGTGACGAACCTATCGAATGGGCTCTCGGTGGTGGTGCGCGTGAACGACCGAGGCCCGTTCCGCGATCCGGACAGCCGCATCATCGACCTGTCCTACGCGGCTGCGCTCCGACTCGACATGGTGCGCGACGGGACTGCGGGCGTTCGCGTGCAGGCGCTCGAGCCCTGGCAGTACCGGGTGAGGTAGGGGGCCTCTCCTCGCCCGTCGCCTTCAGGGGAGAATCTGCACCCTGAGTGGTTCGGTGCGCGTGACCCGCTCCGTCCGCATGATGTAGCAGGGCCCCTGTCGACCGATCGGACACGCCGTCTCGGCCCGATACTCGACCAGCACGCTGGCTCGGATCGTCCCGCGGACGCCCCCTGGGATGGCCATCACCGTCCACGCGGCGTCGCCGCACTCGAAGCTCCGCTGACCGCGCTCCATGTCACGGGCGACGTCGGAGGGGGACTGGATCTGGCAGATACCCGACGACGCGTTCAAGCTCATTTCGTTCGACGGGCCGATGGTCAGATCTGCCGAGAAGTCCTGCGACGTAAGCTCGTTGCCGACAGTCGCTTCCAGTGAATAGCGGCCGGGCGTCCAGTCGACTGCGCCCTGAGGACCTTCTACGTATGGCCCCGGCGGGGAGCAGGCCCACAAGGCCCCCACGAGCAGGGAACCGCCATGGACTCGCCGCATGCACGCTCCGGGACCAGGTGGTCCAACCTAAGGGCCGGATCGGCCCGCCACAGCCCTCGAGGGCCGCTACCGCCTGGAACGCGAGCTCGGCCAGGCGGGGCGGCGACCCCAAGAAGACGCTGACCAAGAAGACGCCGAGGATGTTCCCGCGGTAAAATAACATAATACCTATTATACGAAGCGTTTCGGGACGCAGTCTCGTGGGTTTCAAACGCCGATGAAGCTCCCGAAGCGACGCCCGCCCAGATGGGCCGGCGGCCGCTGACCCGCTCAGGTGCTGGTCGCGGTCCTCAGCTCTTCGATGCGCATCTCGAAGAGGCCCCGGTTCGGGTCGTCCTCCTCAAGTTCGTCGAGCGCCCGCTGATAGAGCTCCAATGCCCCCGCCGCGTCGCCGCGCTCGGCGCGAAGCCGCCCGGCCGCCGCCAGCGCATCCCGAACCTCGAAGGCCAGCTCGGCCCGGTCCGCGATCTGGAGATAGAGGCGCTCGGCTTCCTGCGGCTGGTTGTCCTGCTCGTACGCAACCGCCAGGAGCTGAGCAGCCTGCAACTCGATGGGCTCGCTGGGCGACTCGCCCAGCGGCCTGAGCACGGCTTGAGCCTGCTGGGGGCTCCCGTCGCGCAGGTAGAGATCGCCGAGCAGCAGGCGCGCTTCGGGGCCGTACGGCGTCCCACCGAACCGCTCGATGAACGTACCGAGCTCCGTCCGCGCACCCTCCGTATCTGCCATCGCCACGGTCTGGTAGATCAACTCGAGCTGCTGGGCCGCTTGCTGAGTCAAAGAGCGGCTGTAGCTCCGATAGTACAGGAGGCCGGCAGCTGCGATGGCGACCACCACCATCGCCACGGTGAGGATCTGCTGATTACGCTCGGCCCACTTGCCGGCGTGGAGCACCCTAGCGACGAAAACGTCGTCGGGCTCCGAATTCGAATCTTGTTGCGCCCTGCGGGACGCGGGATGGCGCTGCGACATGGGTCGGAAAGATGACGCGGGAACCGGAAACCGTCTACACGCCTGGCTTTTCGGCGGCGGAGTGATACCCGGCGAGCGCGAGGAGATCCCGGGGCCTCTGGAGGGCGAGGCACCCGTCCGCGCGGGCCACCAGCACCCCACTATAGAGCCAGTCGTTGAGTAGCGTGGTCACCGTCGCACGGTGAGCTCCCGCCAGGTCAGCGAGGATCTGATGGGTGACCTTCTGAGTGATCTGGATGCCCCTCCCCTGGGGCTCCCCGCATCGTGCCCCTAGATCGAGCAGCACCTCGGCGAGGCGCTGGGCGGCGCTCGGCCCGTGAGACCCGCCCTGCGCATGCCGGAGCCGGTGGAGCTCCCGCTCCATCCCCTCGAGGTACGCGTCGAGGCTCGTCTTGGCGGTCTTGAGCCCCTGGAGCACGCCCCCCTTGGGCATGGGATGGACAACGCACGTCGCCCCCGCGATCGCGCCGTACCGCCGGCGGCCTTCCGTGAGTGCCTCGTCACCGAAGAGCTCCCAAGGAAGCGCCACGCGCACGGTTCGTTCCGGAAGGCCCGGCTCCATACCCGGAAGCACGAGACGGACAAACCCCGTGCGCACGAGGTAGACCTCCCGAGCCTCGTCCCCGGGCGCGTACAGTGCGCGCCCCTTCGTCAGCCGCTCACCCTCCGAGTTCTTCACCAGCCGGAAGAGCTTCCGGTCGCGCGGTGGGTTGAGTCGGAACGGCATCTTCAGCGCCCCAGCGCGGGGCCATCGTGCGCCGGGGGCCGAGCCACCGAGTCGAGCGCGGGGTGGAGCGCGAGCGCCAGCCCGACCAGGATGACAGGCATACACAGGAGTGTTGCCGGGTAGGGTCCCAGGGCGTCGGCGAGCGCACCCGTCCCGAGGACGCCCACCGACCCGGTCGCCCACGCGAGACCCATCACGATCCCCGAGCTCACGGCAGCCGCCGACGGCAAGCTCTCCTGCGCCATCACGACCAGCGGCGGGAGCGTGGCTAGGCCCAGGAAGCCGGCGGTTGCGATCGCGACCATCCCCCACGCGCTCGTAGGGCCGAGCCATACCGCCAGCAGGTGTGCCGGAAGCGCGCTGAGGCAAAGTCGCACGAGCAGCGTACGCCGGTTCATGTGGTCCGCGAGCATGCCGCCCATCACCATCCCGAACGACTGAGCGCCGAGGTAAACGCTGAGCGCAACCGCGCCGAGCTGCTCGCTACCACCTCCCTCGGCCACGATGATCGGCTCCATGGTGAGAAAGCTGCGCTGCACGAACGACATCGTCGCGCTGATGCCGAACATGAGCCCGAGCGGTCCGGGCAGCTGAGCGAGCACCGCACCCGGCGGTGGCGGCAGCCTCGCTTCGTGCGGCTGGTCGTCCCGGGGGAGCCCGAGGAAGATGAGCGGAGCGAACACGACGGCGGGGATCATCGCCACCCACATCCCATCGAGACCCCAGCGCTGGACGATCGCCACCGAGGCCAAGGGGCCGAGCGCGAATCCGGCTGCGCCCCCGAACGCAAAGAGCGAGTAGCGTCGGCCGGCCCCCTTCCCCTCCCCCACGCGTGCCGCGTAGGAAGCGCCGGGTGGGTGAAATGCCGCGTTCCCGATCCCTGCGACCATGAGCAGCAGGATCAGCGTCCAGAACGACGAGGCGAAGCCGATGGAGCCCACGGCCACCCCCGCCAGCAACGGGCCCAGCACCGTGAACGCGCGCCGCCCGAACCGGTCCGCGAGGTACCCCAGGAGCGGCTGCGGCAGCGAGCCGGCGATGCCGAACGCTACGCTGAGGCTCGCGACCACCGCGATGGAAATGTCGAGCTCGTCCATGAGACGGGGGAGCAGCGGAGGCAGCACCGAGGCGTATGCATCCGTGAGACCGTGCGCGAACGCGACCACCAGCGCGACGCGCAGCGCCGTGTTCGAGTCGGCGGAGCGTTCCCTGCCTGCGGCGAGAGTCTGCACGAGGGTGAGCTGCTCCCGGAGCGTTCGATGGAGTGCCTCAGGATAACCGACGCGTTGGCGCGCGACCACCGTCGCCCCTGGCGTCCGCCCGGCGACGGTGACAAGCTGGGCACATGCGACTCTTCTTCGCGCTCGGGTGTGCGCTCGCTGCTTTGGGTGTCGGGCTAGGCGCCTTCGCTGGGCACGGCCTTCGCAACGTCCTCAGCGCGCCCGACCTCGCCACGTTCGAGGTGGGCGTGCGCTACCAGATGTATCATGCGTTCGCCCTCCTGGCGGTGGCTTGGGCGTTGGAGCGCTGGGGCACGTCCACCGCGGCGCTCGCCGGGTGGGCGTTCCTGGTGGGAATCGTGCTCTTCTCGGGGAGCCTCTACCTCCTGGTCCTCACGGGCCCCCGCTGGTTGGGAGCGATAACGCCCCTCGGCGGCGTCGCGTTCCTGGTGGGTTGGGCGCTGCTGGCCTGGACGGCACTGCGCGGTTGACCGAAGACCTCTCCGGTGCGCGCGATGCGGTCGCGCGCGCGGGTCGCCTGGTGGTGCTCACCGGCGCGGGCATCTCCGCGGAGTCGGGCGTGCCCACCTTTCGCGGGCCGGGCGGCAACACTTCGCCGCGGGTGATGCGCCGCTCGCTCAAGACGCAGATATCGAGCGGATCGAGGTCTCCCCGGGTGGCGTTTGGCATCAGCGTCGCCACGGTAGGGCCGGCATATGTCTGCGGGATGAACCCGTAGATCGTGGGCGGCAGCGAGGAGGTTCGCTGCGCGCTGTCCACCCTCATGTAGCCGGACGCTTTGTCGACCTCGTACTTCACGAGGTCGAAGGGGGTGATCTCGACGAACACGTTCACGAGGCCCGGCGGCTCGGGACCCGGGTCGAGTCCATGCCAAGGATGAGGCCGCCACATCGAGAACTTCCTATCCATTCAGCTGGCTCCAAGCTCGAGTTGCCCCCGACACACAGCACCGTCCTCCGGATCTACGACTTCGCCGGCGAACGTCATGCCAGCGGCGTCGAACTCGCCCTCGAGGGCAGCGAGCTGCGGGTGCACGAGCGTTCAGGATCCCTTGTCGAAGACGATGCGCCAGACGCCGTCCCCATCCCGACGCCAGATCGAGTTGAAGCGGCCGACCTCAGTGCCGGACGGATCTCGGACGGGCCCCGACGTCAGCGCGAGCGCCCCCGACTCGAGCACCTGCACCAGGTCGGGCGCCCAGGAGAACGGCGCGCTCGGCCCCTCGAAGAGCGGGGACCAGGCCCGTGCGATCGCGTCGCGTACCCGAAGGGGCTCGTTCCCGTCGAAGAAGACCGCTTCGGGTGAGATGAACGTGAGGAAGTCCTCGAAGTCACGCTCGGCCATGGTGGTGGCGAAGGCGGTCTCGCGGGCGCGCACCGCCTCCGTGACGGCGTCGAGCTGCGCCGCAGCTGGCTGCGCGAACGTCAGCACAGCGACGACGGGGACCGTGCACACAGCCGCGAGCCGCCACTGCTGACGCATGTGAGTTCTACCGGGTCGAAGGCGCTTGGAACTTCGCCTCGGCCCCGTGGTCCGGGGTAGGCCTGGTGGCTCGTCCCCGAAGTCCGCTTGAATTCGACTGCGACGGACTCCGGGGACGAAAACCACTAGCTTGCGGCCCGCACGGTGCGCTCCGAGACTCCGGCGAGTCAGCGCGCTCGGCAGCGACCTGTCGATAGGGTTCCCGTGACCTCGCCAGACGCCCCCGCTCCACCCCGTCGCTCGAGCTTCTCCATCGACTTGGAGAAGCCGGTCGTGGCCGCGTTCGGCTTGCTCATCGGCTTTGGATGCCTGTTGCGCTTCTGGAAGCTCGGCGTGGACGGGTTCTGGTACGACGAGATGTGGACCGTCGTCGCCGCCTCCGATCGCCCCTTCATGGAGATGTACCGGGAGTGGATGCTCGGCGACCCTCATCCGCCCGCATACTTCCTGCTCTACTTCGCGTGGCTGCGCCTCGTCCCCGACAACGAGCTCTGGGCGCGGCTCCCCAACGCCATAGCCGGCACGCTGACCGTGCTGTACCTGCTCCTCGGCACCCGCAGCGCACTGTCCAGGGACGAGCGGATCTACGCCTCGGCGCTGGCGTCGTTCTCCTACCTGTACCTCTTCTACTCCGTCAACGTGAAGCAGTACAGCGCCGTGATCCTCTTGGCGACGGTCGCCACGATCATGTACCTGGGGGTCGTGCAGGAGGGACGACTCGAACGTCGTCGCGAGCTGGGAATGGCCGCGGCGGTGGTAGGCCTCGCGTACCTGAATCACTTCGCGATGGCATACGCGTGCACGCTGCTGGCGCTGCTGGCGATCCGCTTTCGCGGCACACCCACCGTCCTGCGGCCACTGCGGCGTGTCGCGACCGTGCTCGCCGTGGCGTATCTGCCGATCGCCTACTTCCTGTACTTCGCCCTCCAGTACTCGGTGAACGTCGAGCAGAGTCAGGTGGCGACCCTGCTCGCGGACGTTGCGCCGTCGGTCTTCTTCGACGACGCGGGGACCGTCACGGCATTTCTGGGAGTGCTCGGTGCGGCGCTCGTGGCGCGCGTCGTGTGGAGGCGAGGAAAGCTGCTCGAGTCCGCGTCGGGCAGGAACAGGCACCTCCTCCTTGTCTTCGCCGCGTTCGCGAGCGGCCTACTCGCTCTCGCGCTGGTTCAGCCGATCTTCACCATCCGGTACTTCATTCTCCTGTTCCCGGTATCGTTGCTCGCAGTCGCGGTCCTCATGGCCCAGGCCTTCCCCGTCTCGCGGAGCTGGCTGGCGTATATCCCCCTCATCTTCTTTGCGCGGGCCGCAGTGGTCGACTTCCGGGCCATCGATGGCATGCAGCGTCAGGAGTGGGCGAAGAGCGTCGACGAGGTGCTGGGGTGGATGGAGCCGGAGGACGCGGTCTACGTGCTCGGCTCGGACCCCGGTCGCACGATGCTCGACTACCTGAGGCCCACGACGTGGACGGCGTCGTCTACCTGAAGAACGTCGATTTCTACCAGTACTACTTCCGTCGCCGGGGCGCGGACGAGGTGGCGGAACGTCTCGAGGTCGTCGAGCCGAACGCCGTGTCGGCCGGCGAGCTGGCACGCGCGTACCGAGGGACGGGTCAGACCGTGTACGTCCTCGCCGGCCACCACATCCAGTTCGACGACGAGTCGCTCTGGACGCTCGAGCAGGCGTCGACGAGCCACCTGACGGCGTTCCTCTACGGCACGATCGTCTACGAGTTCACGTTCTGAGGCCCATGCCCTCGCCGCGACTCGCCGTGGCCCCCTGACCGTCGAGGCGTGAGGGGGCGCTACACTCCGGTCGGCGTTCTAAGGCGTGCGCCGATGCCTCCGACGTGGTATGTAGAGGCCGTGGAGACGCTGCTCTGGTTCGAGGGGACGCCCCCCAGTATCTGGATGCGCGAGTCCGGGCCGGGCTTCTTCGGCAGCCTCATCCTCCACTCCTTGGGCATGGCCTTCCTCGTGGGTGCGCACGTGGCGACCGACCTTCGGATCCTCGGCGTGGCTCCCGGCGTGCCGCTCTCGCTCCTGTACCGACTCCGTCCGATGGGGTGGTTGGGCCTGGGCGTGGTGGTCCCTTCCGGCGTCCTGCTGCTCGTGGCCTACCCGACCAAGGCGCTGACCAACCCGGTCTTCTACGTGAAGCTCGCCTCGGTGGGCTCAGCGCTCCTCGTCGGGCGCGCCCTCGGCGTCGGCCTGCTCGGCCGCGCGGGCGCGGAAGCGGAGCCTTTGCCGTCGAGGATCAAGGCGAAAGCAGGTCTCTCGCTCCTCCTATGGGCGCTCGCGATCACGTCCGGCCGGCTGCTGGCGTACACCTACCACGTCCTGTTGGCCGCCGACCTGTACGGGCCGTGACGGACGTTCTCTTCGAGTTTGGTCTGGAGAGTGGGATCCACGCGCTCATGAACTCGGCATGGGGCTGGCCCGCGGTCGAGTCCGCGCATTTCATCGGTCTGAGCGTGCTCATCGGCACGGTCGGCGTGTTCGACCTGCGCATGCTGGGCCTCGCCCGCGGCATACCGATGATCGCCTTGCACGGTCTGATCCCCTGGGGGGTGGCCGGATACGTCTTGAATGCGGCGACCGGGGTGCTGTTCCTCGTGAGCGCCCCCGACCAGTACCTGTTCAACCCCGCGTTCCAGCTCAAGCTGGCGCTCATGGGCGTCGCCGGTCTGAACGTCCTGTTCTTCTACCGGTTCGTGTTCGCCGTGGTGCGCGACGCCGATCCGGCTGCCGATCCACCCCCGTCGGCAAGGATCGCGGCAGCGGTGTCCCTCGGCTGCTGGGTCGGCGTGATCACGTGCGGGCGCCTGATCACGTACTTCCGCCCGCCGTATCACTGGTGCCCCTGGTGCTAACGATAACGGCCCGCGCGGCTATCTCCGGTCGATCCCTCCGAGCCCTGACCCGGCCCCGGACCAACGCTTCGCGTCGGTGCCCGAGTTCGACCGGTCCCTCCCCGACGAGCTCGACTCCCTGAGGCTCAGAAGCGATAGATCGTGAGGTAGGTTCAGAAGGTGTGTAAAAAGAGAGGCGACGTACCTTTCCGTTGACCATTAACCAACGGCTCCCGGGTTGGCGCCCGGGGGAAAGGCACGTC
>Ga0194132_10000374_pt1 | contig 91772 bp, 70 predicted proteins | sample TA2KigOf80mmetaG_FD_148612 | JGI IMG/M metagenome (GOLD analysis project Ga0194132, IMG submission 148612) | Freshwater microbial communities from Lake Tanganyika, Tanzania - TA2015054 Kigoma Offshore 80m | ecosystem: Environmental > Aquatic > Freshwater > Lake | place: Tanzania: Lake... | reverse complement strand
GATGCCGATTTTCCTTGAGCGGACGCGGGATTTCGCCCGCGCGATCAAGATGTATTTGTATTATGGCATCGAAACGGGATTTGGAAAGGGGAATTTTTCCGGATCGATGAAAATATGGGATTTGGCTGGGCCGCTTGTGTGGGCGGGATCGATGGCGTATCATGGACTGGGCTTGCGTTTAGCGCTCGCGCGGCGCCATGCAAGCGCCAAACGTAAACAGCGTTGCCGACCCGCGGGCGATTGATTCTCCCTCTCCCCTGTGAACATGGAACTCTCGGTCGAACCCGACATCACTCCCGTTGCTTTTCGCACCAGCCGAGGACGCTCGACGCCGTTAGGGGCGACCCCGCTTGCGGAGGGGATCAACTTCGTCCTGATGTGCCGGCATGGCACCGAAGTGAGCCTTGTCCTGCAGCGTGTCGAGAGCGATCAAATCCTCGCGGAGATCCGGCTCGATCCGCGCAAGCATCGCACCGGCGATCTTTGGCATATCCACATCTACGATCTGCCTCGCACCTTCCGCTACGGCTGGCGCGTCGACGGACCGATGGGATTCAACCATCGTTTTGATCCCAGTCTGATACTCCTCGATCCCAGCTGCACCGCCGTCGCCGACGGCACGGTGTGGGGCTGCAACGGACATTATTTCAACGGCCGAAACAGCGAGCGCGGAACCCATCGCCGCAGCCTGTATCATCGCCGGCACTACGATTGGCGCGAGGACGTGCCGCTCGTCACGCCGATGGAAGATTCCATCATCTACGAGCTGCACGTGCGCGGCTTCACGGTGCATCCGTCGGCCGTCGTTTCCAAGCCCGGCACGTTTGCGGGGTTGATCGAGAAGATTCCCTATCTGCAACAGCTCGGCATCACGGCAGTGGAATTGCTTCCCGTGTTCGAGTTTGACGAGGACGATTGCGTTTTCGTCAATCCGCAAACCGGCGAGGTGCTGAAAAACTTCTGGGGCTACAACAGCATCGCTTTCGCCGCGCCGAAAGGCGCCTACGCGGCCAGCGGCAAGGAGCACGGCCAGGTCAACGAATTCCGCGACATGGTCCGCTCCTTCCACGAAGCCGGCATCGAAGTCATCCTCGACGTCGTCTTCAACCATACCGGCGAAGGCGATGATCGCGGCCGAACCTACTCCTTCCGCGGCCTCGATAATCAGCTCTACTACCTCCTCGGCGAAAAAGGCAACTATCTCAACCTCACCGGTTGCGGCAACACGGTCAACTGCAACCACCCGATCGTTCGCGAATTGATCCTGACCTGCCTGCGTTTCTGGATCGGCGAAATGCATGTCGACGGGTTGCGTTTCGATCTCGCGTCGGTCTTTGGCCGCGATCGCAAAGGCAACATCCTGGTCGATCCGCCGATCGTCGAGATGATCTCCGAGGACGGCCTGTTGCGTGACACCAAGCTGATCGCCGAACCCTGGGACGCGGCGGGAACGTATCAGGTGGGCACGTTCCCGAAATTCGGCGGCCGCTGGTCCGAATGGAATAGCCGATTCCGCGATGATGTTCGCCGGTTCTGGCGCGGCGACGAAGGCATGGCCGGCGCCCTGGCCACGCGCATCTGCGGCAGCGCTGACCTCTATCAGCAGTCCGGGCGACACCCGGGGCACTCGGTCAACTTCGTCACCTGCCACGATGGCTTCACGCTTTGGGACCTCGTCTCGTACAACCACAAGCATAACGACGCCAACGGCGAATACAACCGCGACGGCATGGACGAGAACTTCTCGTGGAACTGCGGTTTCGAAGGCCCGACGCACAACTCCGATGTGCTCCGGCTTCGCAAACGCCAGGCGAAGAATCTGTTAACGACCCTGATGATCTCGCAAGGCGTGCCGATGCTCTTGGGCGGCGATGAGTTCTTGCGCACCCAAAAGGGAAACAACAACGCCTGGTGCCAGGACAACGACCTGAGCTGGGTCGATTGGCGTCTGCGCGAAACGCACGCCGACTTCCTGCGCTTCACGTCGATGGTGATCGCCCTGCGCAAGCGCCATCCCGCACTCCGCCGCCGCGACTTCCTGCGCGGCAGCGGGCCGAGCGGCACTCTGCCCCCCGATGTGATCTGGCATGGCGTGGAGCCGTTCTGCCCCGACTTCTCTCACTCGAGCCGAACGCTGGCGTTCGCTTTGGACGGCACGCAGACGGGGCGTGAAGTCGATCGCGACTTCTACATCGCGTGCAATGCCTGGATGGACGCCATTCCCTTCCGCATCCCGCGTTCGCCTAACGGCAAGCTCTGGCGCCGCGCTATCGATACGTCGCTGTTGTCGCCGCTCGACATCGTCGGTCCCGACGACGGCCCCGTTGTCGCCGCCGATTCCCTCTATCCGGTTGCAGCCCATTCCATGGTCGTCCTGATTGCCGAGGCGTGATCGCCTCCTGCATGCAATATCAACTCACTACGATGACTGAGACTGTAAGGTGCGTTTCACGCACCCTACAGATGACTTCCGGAGGCCGAAATGCGAATCGCGATCCTTTTGTGCCTTGTCATGGCGCCGTCGCTGGCCTTGGCTAACGACAAAACCCTCATGCCAAAAACCTACACCTACAAAACGGCCGGCGCCTTGCCGATCAAGGCGGACGTGTATCGGCTGGCGGGCGACGAGGTGCGGCCGGTGATCGTCTGGATTCATGGCGGGGCGCTGATCGTCGGGCAGCGCACTGGCGGACCAAACATCGAGCAGCGCAAACGTTATCTGAACGCCGGGTATGTCATCGTTTCCATCGACTATCGCCTAGCGCCGGAGACGAAGCTCAAGGGCATCATCGAGGACGTGCAGGACGCGTTCAAGTGGGTGCGGACGAAAGGGCCGGAGTTGTTCAAGATCGATCCCAAGAAGGTCGCCGTCATCGGGCATTCGGCAGGCGGCTACCTGACGCTCATGACCGGGTTCGCCGTCGAACCGCGGCCGCAGGCGCTGATCCCGTTCTATGGCTACGGCGACATCGACGGCGACTGGTACGCCAAGCCCGATCCGTTTTATCGCAAGACGCGTCCGCTCGTCTCCAAGGAGGACGCGTACAAGGCGATCGGCACGAAGGAGATTGCCGAGGGGAGCGTGCCTGGCCGGGGCAACTTTTACATGTACTGTCGCCAAAACGGGCTTTGGCCTCAGCTCGTCACCGGCCATGACCCAGCCAAGGAGCCGAGGGCTTTCGACCGCTTCTGCCCGGTGCGCAACGTGACCAAGGCCTATCCGCCGACGATGCTCCTGCACGGCGACAACGATACCGATGTGCCGTATCAACAATCGGTCGACATGGCCCGCGAACTCAGGCGCGTCGGCGTCGAGCACGAGTTAATCACGATCAAGGGCGGCGGGCACGGATTCGACGGCAAAGGCATGATGGACGCCAATGTCGCACACGCCTTCGACCGCATCGAGGCGTTCTTGAGAAAGCACGTGAGGTGAAAGCATGCATAGCCGATTTGTCCACGTGAGCGTTCTTCTCGTCCTGGTGATGGCGAGTCCGCTCTTCGCGAATGAAAAAAAACCGTTCCTCCCCAAAGGCATCGCTCTCGAAGAGCAACCGGCGAACGGCAAGCTCAAGAAGATCGTCTTTATCGCCGGCTCGAATTACTATAAGCCAGGCGAGCACGAGTACATCGGCGGTTGTGCCGTGCTGATGGACCTTGTCAAACAGACGCCAGGCGTGTTTCCCGTGCTCGCTCTCGATTGGCCGACGAATCCGAAGACGTTCGAGAGTGCAGCCGCGGTGGTGTTCTTCCTCGACGGCGGCGCCAAGCATCCCGCGTCGCGCGACGCCAAGCTCGCCCAGATCGCGAAGCTAGCCGAGGCCGGCGCGGGTTTGGTCATGCTGCATCAAGGCGTTGATGTCGACAAGAAGCTTGGCGCGCGCGCCCAAGGTTGGATGGGCGCCGTTTGGGAGAAGGGTTACTCGCAGCGCGCTCACTGGATTTACGAGTTCAATGATTTCCCCAAGCATCCGATCACGCGCGGCGTCAAGAAGTTCAAGATCGATGACGGTTACCTTTTCAAGCTACGATTCGCTCCCGCGATGAAAGGCGTCACGCCGCTGTTGCGCACGGTCAATCCGAAAACACCGAATGCCAAGATTGATGATGCGTCAATCGTTGCATGGGCGTTCGAGCGCGAGGCCGGCGGGCGATCCTTCGCGTTCACCGGCGGCCATCTGCATGCGAGCTTGGCCGAGGAGGGGTACCGCCGATTCCTCGTCAATGGCATCCTCTGGAGCGCTAACGTCGAGATACCGGCTGCTGGGGCGCCCGTTGCATTGACGCCTGAAGCGTTGAATCGATACATTGAAAATCGTCCGCTGCCGCGCTAGCCGGCTTTTGTTCCAGAACGATTCCTTGCCAACATGAACGACGCAATACACCGTCTGCTGTTCAAGCGGGCCGAGAGCCGTTGGCAATCTTATTACGCGCCGAGTTTTTTTGCCAAGATCGGCGGATGGTTGTTTGGAAGTGGCCATCCTCCAATTGCTATCTACTTGACAGAGCATTTCGAAGCCGATTGGCCTTCAACGCTTTGTGCCGGAGTTGTTGTCCGGGCGTGGAAGCAAGATCAGGATGGATGCAAAGAGGTTTCTGTCACGGAAGTGGATCCCGGTGAACCGTGCGGACATTACTGGACAAAACAGTTGATGCGTTTTCATATTTCGCCGGATGGGCAGCGCGTGTTGTGGAACGATATTGAGGGGCCTCAGCGCGCACAGTTGGTTGTTTTCGCGGTCGGCGGCACTCCAGATGAACCCACATTAACGGTTGAAAAGGCATCGCTATGCCTTTAACTACACGATTGAGTCGAACAAGGAGATCACGAAATGAAACGTTGCTGCGTCGCGATTGTCCTCATCTTTGCGTCAACCGCTCTTTGTCAAGAAGGGGACGGCAAAGCGGTGCAGGGCACGTGGAAGCCCATGTCCGCGGAATTTGCCGGAGCGAAGTTCCCGGAAGCCCAACTCAAGGCGATGACGCTCGTCTTGACCGACGGGAAATACACCGTCACCGTCGGAGAAGCCGTCGACAAAGGGACGTTCAAGTTCGATGACAAAGCCAATCCCAAATCGCTCGATATCGTCGGCATGGAAGGTCCGAATAAGGGCAAGACCATGCTGGCGATCTACGAACTAAAGGGGGACACGTTACGCGTCTGCTACGACATTGCCGGGAAGACGCGGCCGACGAAATTCGAGACGTCGAAAGAGCTGCCGTTCTTTCTTGCCGTCTATCGGCGCGACAAGTAGGCATTACCGCGGGGGGACGCCAATGTGGCAGCGATGGTTTATCGCCTTGGGAATCGTGTGGCTTGCGGCCGCCGGCGCCGGCGCGCAGGAGATATCGTTTAGCCGACACGTTTCGCCGTTGCTCTATCAGCTGAGCTGCAGCGCGGGACAATGTCACGGTTCGTTCTCCGGGAAGGGGGGATTTCGCCTGTCCCTTTTCGCCGGCAGCCCGGAGATGGACTATCAGAACGTCCGCACCGGATTTGATCGTCGACTCAGCGCACAGGATCCCGAAAAGAGCTTGCTCCTGTTAAAGCCGACGGGACAGGTCGAGCACATGGGCGGTGTGCGCTTGCGCAAGGGAAGCTGGCAGTACGACGTACTAGCGAAGTGGATAGCGTCCGGCGCTCGCTACGATACCGGCAAGGAAGCGAAAGTCGTGAGTCTGCGCATCGAACCGGCGTCGGTGATCATCACGGCGACAGCGAAAACGCCGAGTGAGGCGCGGCGACTGAAGGTGTTCGCCAGGCTGTCCACGGGTGTTGAAGACGACGTGACCAAGTTCGCGCGGTTCGAGTCGCTCGATCCGAGCACGGCCAACGCCGACGCTGACGGGATCGTCGCCGTCAAGCTTCCAGGCGACACGGCCATCCTTGCGCATTATGCGGGTCAGGTCGGTTTTGCGACGATCTTGGCTCCCTATGCGGCCAATCCCAACGTCAAGGCGCCGGCCGAAACGCCTACCGATATCGTTGACAAACTGTTGTTGTCGCGCATGGCCAAACTGAACATCGTGCCGTCGCCGGTTTGCGACGACCTGACGTTCCTGCGTCGCGTCTACTTGGATGTGATCGGCCAGCTTCCAACGCCGGACGAGGTTCGCTCCTTCTTGAGCGATCCAGCGCCGGGCAAACGGACCCGAGTGATCGATCGGCTCCTTGCGCACCCGCTTCACGCTGCGACCTGGGCGGGGCGGATGTGTGACATGACCGGCGCCGACGATCGCTTCTTGGGCGATGGCGTCTATCAATTTCACGATTGGTTTCGCAACAAGCTCGAAGCGAACTGGCCGTGGGACAAGATCGCCTACGGCGTGATTTGCGCGACAGCAGCCGACGATCGCGAGCCGTAGCAAATCCTGGCAGATCAAAAGCGAATCGCCGAGGAAAAGAAACAGGCAAAGGGAACGAAGGCGCCGGCTTCCGATGGCAAGAAGCCGTGGCAAGTGGGGTATGCCACGCGCAACTCGCTCGACTTCTTTCACTCCAATCTGATTCACACGCGGGAAAAGCCTCGCATCATCGACTCCAAGAAAGTCGCCCTCCGCGTCGCAACAACGTTTCTTGGCGTCCGCCTCGAGTGCGCCCAGTGTCACAAACATCCCAATGACCGCTGGTCGCAAGGCGATTTCTTCGGCTTCGCGATGACATTCGCTCACACGCACATCGCCGGGGTCGACCCGAAGCTCAAAGCCGCCAAGGTCAATCTCAGCGGCGTGCACGTGCAGCCCACGCCGGTCGAGACGTTCGTTGATCCTGAGACGCAACAACCGTTGTCGGCTCGACTGCTCGGCGGCGCGAATATCGTCGTCAAAGACGACGTCGATCCGCGCAAGGAGTTGTGGCAATGGATGACCTCCAAGGACAATCCGTATTTCGCCCGCGCCCTCGTCAACCGCGTGTGGGCGTTCTACCTGGGCCGAGGGTTGATCGAACCGGCTGATTCGCAGGCAGCGGCGAACCCCGCGACCCACCCGGACGTGCTGGATGAACTCGCCCGCGACTTCATCGAGCACAAGTTCGATCTGCGCCGCCTTCATCGCCGGATTCTGACGACATTGGCGTACCAGCGCGACTGGCGCACGAATGCGACCAACGCCAAGGACGAACGCCATTACTCGCATCGGCTGCTGCGACGATTGGACGCCGAGCAGGCCGTCGATGCGATAGCCCAGGTGACCGGGACGCCCGTCAGGTTCAGCAAGCGATTCGGCACGCCGCGCGAGGGCATCAAGGCGGCTGAGCTGGCGCTGTCGCGCATGGGAGGCGACGACGCGTATGTGCTGCAGATCTTCGGCCGGCCGCTGCGCGTGCAGAATTGCGACTGTGAACGTTCCGGCGCCGCGTCCTTAAGCCAAACGCTGTACTTGTTCAACGACGAGAAGCTGCTGGGCAAGATTCACGATCCGAAAGGCCGATTGAAGAACCTGGTCGACGCCATGGCGGATGATCGCCGACTCGTCGAGGAGCTGTACCTATGGACCCTGACGCGCTACCCGACGCCGACGGAAATCGACCGTTCGTTGAAGCACGTACGGCTGGCGGGGTCGCGGCTGGAAGGGTACCAAGACGTGATGTGGTCGCTATTGAATCGCCACGATTTTGTGGTTAATCATTGATGCGATCGTGATAGGATTACGTGATCGACACTGCGTCAGGCGTTTTTCTGACGTTTTTGACCCAGTGCTCAATGCAGTCGGAATCGATTGGGGGGGCGCAACATGCTGAAGATATCTCGTCGGAACCTTCTGAAACTGGGCGGCGCCGGTCTTGCCGGTCTGACGCTGCCGACGCTTTTGCATGCGCAAGCCCAGAACCGCCGTGCGACGCGCACGAAGAACGTCATCTTCATTTGGCAGCAAGGCGGGCCGCCGCACCAAGACATGTGGGACATGAAGCCGGATTGCGCTTCGGAGAACCGCAGCGAATTCAGCCCAATCGCCACGGCGCTGCCCGGCTATCGGATCTGCGAACTGATGCCGCGGCTGGCGCGTCTGGTGCAGCGCATGACCATTCTGCGCGGCGTCAACCATCACATTCCCGACCACAACCCAGGCAGCATGTACATGCTGGGCAGCGGCAACCCGCCGAACCCAACGATTTTTCACCCGACCTGGTCAGCCGTCGTCAAGCGCGAGACCGAATCGCGACCGGGTATTCCGACAGCGGTGGCGATTCCGTCGGAGCCGAGCGAAGGACCCAACTCGGGATTTCTTGGCGCCGCCTGGCAATCGTTCGCGACGCAGGCCGACCCCAACGACCGCGATTTCCGCGTCCGCGCCTTGGCGATGCCGCGCGACATCGATTTGGCGCGTTTCGAGCGCCGTCGGCAGCTGCTGGACGACACCAGTCGCTGCTTCGATGAGTTGACCGAGCGCCCCGACGTGTTGCGAGGGCTTGATCGGTTCCACCAGGACGCCTATTCGATCATCCAGTCGCCCGCAACGCGGCGCGCTTTCGACGTCGAGCAGGAGCCGACCACCGTGCGCGATCGCTACGGACGCAACAAACTCGGTCAGCGCCTGATGTTGGCCCGCCGCCTCGTCGAGGCCGGCGTCCGCTTCGTGACGATCAGCGAGCCGGTCGGCTGGGACACGCACGAAGCAAACTTCCGCCGCTTGCGCGAGAACCTGCCGGTCGTCGACTTGGCCGTCAGCACCTTGATCGAAGACTTGCGCGATCGGGGCCTATGGACGACACGCTGATCATGATGTTCGGCGAGTTCGGCCGAACGCCCCGAATCAATCCGCAGGCGGGGCGCGACCATTGGCCTCAAGCGATGTCGATCATGTTGGCAGGAGGCGGCGTACCGGGGGGGCTCATCTACGGAGCGACCGACCGTAATGCCGCCTATGTCACCGATCGCAGCTACAGCCCGGCCGACTTCGCGTGCACAATCTATGCGCTGCTGGGCATCGACCCACACAAGTACTATGCCGCGCCGAACGGCCAGCCGACGCCGATCGTTCGGGACGGGGAGCCGATTCGCGCCGTGGTCGGTTGAAAGCACGTCGCTGAGAATTGCACTACCGAGGCGGGCGGGATGGCGCGGCGGTCGGGCATGAAACGATCAGAGCCCGAAGCGTTCGCGAGGGATCGAGTGAACCTCGGTGACGTTTCGGGCTCTGACGGAGAGCGCACAGGTCAACTCACATCGCCGACGCGATAGCGGACGAACTTGACGAGCTTCAGTCCTTTGGACGACAACAGCTGGCCCACCGTCTTTGAGTCGTCCTTGACGAACGGTTGATCGACGAGCACGTTTTCGGCAAGCCAGGTCTTCATCTTGCCTTCGATGATCTTTTCGAGAATCTGCGGCGGCTTGCTCTTATTCTTGGGATCGTTCATCGTCTGCTCGCGGGCGATTTCCGTTTCCTTCGTGAGCGTGGCGGCCGGCACGTCGTCCTTGGTACCCGACACTGGATTGCGGGCGGCGATGTGCATGCACACGTCGCGCAGCACCTGCGGATCGGCAGTTGCACCCTCGACCAAGAGCAGCACGCCGACGGAGCCGTCGTGATGCAGATAGTCGCCAACCAGGCCGGTGAACCGCACGAAGCGGTGCGGCTTCATGTTTTCGCGGATGAGCTGGAACACGTCCATCACGCGGTCGGCGATCGTCTTATTCGGCTGCGCCAGGCTCGGCTGCTTCAGGAGGTCGTCAACACTCGCTGGATTGTTGACCGCGACCTGCTTGGCGATTTCGGCCGTGAGCTGGATGAACTGGTCGGTCTTGGCGACCGGCGCGGTCTCGCAGCGGATCTCGACGATAGCGCCGCATTTGGCGTCGCGATCGAGGTAGACACCGATGCGTCCCTCGGCGGTTTCACGGGCGGCGAAAGTTGCGACTTTGCTGCCGGCTTTCTTGCGTAGCCATTCGACGGCTTTCTCCATGTCGCCGCCGGTCTCGGTGAGGGCGGTTTTGCATTCCATCATCGGCGCGTTGGTGCGGTCGCGCAGTGTTTTGACATCATTCGCGGAAATGGCCATGGTTCTCTCCTGAAAATACAGAACCACAGATGAACACAGATGGACACAGATAGAAAAGAGCTTAGACCGCGCCAATCTAGATGAATGGCGACTACCAATTCTCTGATCTGTGTTTATCTGTGTTCATCTGTGGTTGAATCTCTTACGATACGACCGGCGCCGGGGCTTTGGGGTTCGCGCCGGGGCGGCCGCCACGGCCGGCTTCGGGCGGCAGCGACGCTCGGCCTTCGTTCACCGCGTCGGCCAGTTTGGCCATCATCAACTCGATCGAGCGAATGCTGTCGTCGTTGCCCGGGACGGGGAGATCGACCGTATCGGGATCGCTGTCGGTGTCGATCAGCGCCACGGTGGTCACGCCCATTCGGTGCGCTTCTTTAACGGCGATCTCTTCGCGCTTCGGATCGACCACGACCATCGCGTCGGGCAGGCGATTCATCTCGCGGATGCCCTGCAGGTTGCGATTGATCTTGGTCCATTCGCGCGTAAGCTGCGAAACCATCTTCTTGGAATAGGTGCGGATCAACGCCGACTCGGGCGCCTTGGTCAAGTCAAGCCGGCCGGTCTCGTTGAGCATCGTCTTCATATAGGCGACGAGATCGACCTTGTCGGCCTTTTCCCCGTGCGGGAGCCACATGGCTTCGAGCTCAGTGAGGCGTTTCAGGCGGTCGCGGATGGTGCGATAGTTCGTGAGCGTGCCGCCCAGCCAGCGTTCGTTGACGTAGGGCATCTTGCAACGCCCCGCTTCGCGTTCGATGGCTTCCTTGGCCTGCCGTTTCGTGCCGACGAATACCACGAGGCTGCCCCGGCTGGCGACCTTGGCGAGAAACTTGTACGCTCGCAGTAGGCCGCGCACCGTTTCGCGCAAGTCGATGATGTGGATGAGATTTCGCTTGCCGTAAATATAGGGCCGCATCTTGGGGTTCCAGCGGCTGGCGCGATGACCAAAGTGAACGCCGGCTTCAACGAGCTCCTGAACTTGAACGATCGCCACGCAAGGCACCTCCTCGGGCTGGACGCACGCGGCGTCGCAGGTTGGATACGGAGAATGTTAAGGACAATTATTATAGGAGCGAAAGGACCGTGAGGAAAGAGGGAACGGCGAATGTCGATCGTCGCTAGGCGAGCCGAGCGGCGTAGTGCCTAATGTTGTTCATGCCCGTGTCCGTGCCCATGCCCAGGCCCATGCGAATGCGTCGGCGGGTCGAGGTTGATGTCGTGCGGGGTCCAGTGGAAAACGCATTGGAGCCAGCCGAAAAAGAGGGCGCTGCCCGCGAGGAGGCTGACGTAGCCGAGTTGCCACCAAAACGTCGGCAGGCCGCACGAAGGGCACGGGCTGGGATCGATGCGCGACCAAACGATAGCGACAACAACAATCAACAACACCGCTGGCGCCCAGCCGCCGCTAGCCAGGACGTAGCGCATCTTCTTGGCGTTGACGCCTCCCAACCACCACGCGGCCCAAAGAATCCACAAGAGCCAATGTAGGCCCAGCCCGGCCAGCTGCATCATCAGCGTGCCCAGCGTCTTCGCCAAGACGATCAGCGTGTGCAATATCCCTGGGTCCGGCGTCGGTTCCATCGGCTTTGTCCTGTTCGAAACGGCGTCGAGATTCGTCATGGGAACAATAGGGCTTGGCGCGCGGAATGGCAACGTATTTGGAGTGCGGCGGCTCGATGCCGCTTTCTTTTTTTCGAAGGCAATTTGATCGCTCAAAGAAAAGAAAGAAAGCGGCGTCGAGCCGCCGCACTCCAAAGCTTTCTCCCTTTATCTTTGCCGAAATGGTTGCTACAGTAAGGCTATACGACGAAACTGAGCTTTCCCATTGCATTGAGAAGTCATCATGTTTTACCAGCGATTCGCACTGGCGATGTTCGTGTGTCTTGGGCTCTTCACCGGCTGGGGCGTGACGCAACAGGGCAAAGACGTCAAGGACCCGCCGGTCAAGCAGCCCGCCGACGCCGACACGTTCAAGGACGATTTGAAAGTCGTGCGCGAGAACGGCTTCAAGGGGGACGGGCCCGATCTCCTCGAGTACTTCCGCAAAAAAACGCAGAAACAGCCGGGGCCCAAAGAAGTGACGGCCATGGTCAAACTACTCGGCGATGAGGATTTCGCCGCCCGCGAAAGGGCTTTCACGGCCCTTGTCGAACTAGGCAGCTATGCGATGGACGCGATCAAGGAGGGCGAAAGCGACCCCGACCTGGAGATTCGCAAGCGCGTGGCCGACCTGAAACACCGCATCGAATTGAAGGCGGAGCCTACGCTGCAAGTGGCCGCCGCTCGGATCGTCGCCAAGCTCAAGCCCGCAGGGTCGGCCGAGCGATTGCTGGAGTTCTTGCCGTTTGCCAAGGACCCGATGGTAGTCGATGAGATTTGCAAGGCGCTCGGCGCGGTGGCCGTGGTGCAGGGCCGAGTGGAGCCGATCGTGCTGAAGTCGCTTGAAGATGCTGTGCCGATCAAGCGGGCCGGCGCCGGCGAAGCATTGGCGCGGGCCGGGGCGAAGGCCGAGTTGCCTTTGGTCAAGAAGCTGTTGTCCGACAAGGACGTGACGGTGCGCTATCGCGTCTGCATGGCGATGCTGTCCTTGGAGGACAAGGAGGTCGTGCCGGTGATGATCGAGCTGCTTGGCGAGTTGTCGCCAAACCAGCTCTGGCCGGTCGAGGAAGCGCTCCTCCGCTTGGCGGGCGACAAGGCGCCGGCGGTGGGGCTGGGCAATGACCCCGCGGGGCGCAAAGCGTGCCGCGACGCCTGGCATAAATGGTACACCGGCGAAAAGACGATCGACATGACCAAGCTCTCCGAGGCGAACGTCTTCCTCGGCTACACCCTCATCGTGCAGCACAACAACCGCATCGGACCGGGCGGCACGGGCAACGTCGGCGAAATCTTCGAACTCGACAAAGAGAAAAACACCCGCTGGAAAATCACTCTCCCCGCCGGCTATCCCGTCGACGCCCACGTTCTCGCTGGTTCGCGCGTTCTCGTCGCCGAGTATCAAGCCCACAAAGTCACCGAACGCGATCTCAAGGGCGACGTCAAGTGGGAATACAATTGCGGCGGCAACCCCTTCTCCGTCCAGCGACTGACCAATGGCAACACGTTCATCGCCATGCAGGCCCGGCTCGTCGAAGTCGATCGCAACAAGAACGAAGTCTGGAGCTATCAGCGCCCCGTCCAAGACATCATGCGGGCCAAGAAGCTCCCCACCGGCGAAGTCGTCATGATCACCAACAATCCCAATCAAGGCAACGCCATGTACCTCCGCATGGACAGCCGGACCAAAGAGATCAAGAAATCGTTCACGATCACGGCGGTGCAGATGCTCTTCGGCAGCATGGAGATCCTGCCCAACGGCAATATCATCGTGCCGCATTACAACAATCAGCGCGTGGTCGAGTACAACGAGAGCGGCGCCCAGGTCGGCAACCCCATCCAGATTGCCTGGCCCAACTCCGTCGTTCGCCTGCCCAACGGCAATAGCCTGGTCACCAGCTACAACCAGCGCCAGGTGTACGAGTTCAACGGCAACCAACAGGTGTGGAACTACCAGACCGACGGCATCGTATTCGTCGCCCGCCGAAGGTAGACCTCACGCGGAGCGTGAGGTCTACGATAAGTGAGAATTCTGCATGCGTTTCGTCATCGCCATAATCGGATGCCTGCACGCAACGTCGGTGCTGGCCCAACCGACGCCTGACGTAGAACGCGCCGCGGACGAAGCCGTCTTGCGCGACCACAAGCTGCCGACCAAGGGCCCGGAGCTTCTGAATATCTTGCGCGACCACACTCCGTCCGCCGACGGCATTGCCCGATTCAAATCGAGCGTCGCCAAGCTGAAGGTCTCCAATTATGCGGATCGGCTCAAGGCGACTGCCGACTTGGCGCGTCTGGGCCCGCGCGTTCGGCCGCTTCTGGAGAACCTTCTGCAGGACTTCAAGGCCGACGCGGAAACGATCGGCCGACTGCGCAGCGTAGCGGAGAAGTTCTCCGTGGACACGGACATCAAGGTCACTTCGGCAGCGGCGCGAATGATCGCCCGCGACAAGCCGGCTACCGCGCTGCCGGTGCTGCTCGAATTTGTCCCGTATGCGCCGAGCGAATCGGCTCGCCAAGACGTGCAGCAAGCGATCAACGTCCTTGCGATGGTCGGCAAAGAGCCGGCGCCGCAAATCGTGGCCGCTCTTAAGGACGCCGAACCGGCCCGCCGCGCCGCCGCTGCCGAGGCTTTGTTGCGCAACCTGGGTTCCAGTGTGGGCAAGCAAATCGAGCCGCTGCTGGACGACGCCCATCCACTGGTCCGCTACCAGATCGGTAAAGCACTCGTCGAGAAGAATGATCGTCGCGGCATCGGCCTGCTCGTTCAGACGATCAACGATCCGTCCATGGAGCGAGCCGAGAGCGCGCTCGATCTTCTCTATCGTGTGGCCGGCGAGAAATCTCCAAGCGTCTCGTACACGGGCAAACATACCGCCCAAGCCGTCTGCACCGCGTGGACGAAATGGCAGGAACAACATGCCGCCACCATCGACCTCAGCAAACAGCTCGCCCGCACCGAGCTCGGCTTCAACGTCATGGTGACGATGACCACGCGCGTACCGATCAAAGGCAAGGTATTCGAGATTGGTCCCGGCAAATCCACCGACGTTCGCTGGGAATTCGATGCCCCGCGCAACACCCTCGATGTGCAAATTCTCGGACCGAATCGTCTTCTTCTTGCCGAGTACTTCGATCGCCGGGTGACGGAGCGGGACTTTAAGGGGAACGTGCTGCGGCAATTCTCGGCGCCGATGCCGGTGGGCTGCCAACGGCTCCCGGGCGGGCAAACCTTCATCGTTTGCCGAAGCCAGCTGCTGACTCTCGATGCCGAAGGCAAGGATGTCTTTTCGTGGTTCCCGATGAATGCGAGCATCAGCGGCGCTCAACGCCTGCCCAACGGCAACATCGCGGTCGTGACGTCGGCGAGCCGCTGCATCCTGCTCGACGCTCAGGGCCGCGAACTGAAGAGCTTTCAAATGGGCGGCACCGTCTATCCTTTGGGAGGCAGCGTCGAGGTTCTGCCCAACGGTCGGGTCCTCGTGCCGCTTTACCTCAACAATACGATCGTCGAGTTCGACTGGAACGGCAACCGCCACTGGGAAGCGAAGATCAATCACCGCCCGAGCACGGCAACGCGGCTCGCCAATGGCCACACGCTGGTGACATGCGTGCTCGATCCGTGCGTCATTGAGCTCGATCGTGCCGGCCACGAGGTGTGGACCTATCGCCCCGACGGCCGGCCCATCCGCATTCGAAGACGCTAGCGTAGGTCAGGCTTTCTAGCCGGACATTCCCCCAGGCTGTCAGGCTAGAAAGCCTGACCTACGGTGAGGAAGACCGAGTCATGCGAGGATGCTGGGCAACCCTGCTGTTCGCCGCCGCTATGATGGCCCTGTCAGCGTCCGGCACGATGCGCGTGGCTGCCCAGGCCGACGAGAAAAAAACTGAGCCTACGATCGACAAGCTCGACGACGAGATTCTTCGCCGGCACAAGCTGTCTACGGAGAGCGACACGCTGCTGGCGTTCTTCAAGAAGCGCGTCCTTCCCGAAAATGAACGCCCTGCCATCGAACAACTGGTTCGCACGCTCGGTTCCACTGATTTCCGCCGCCGCGAGAAAGCCACGCTTGACTTGATCGGTCGCGGCGTGTTGTCGCTGGATGTGCTGCGTTCGGTGGGAGGCGTCACGATCGATGGTGAAGTGCAGCGCCGTATCGAACGGGCGCTCCAGACGATTCACGAAAAGGACGTTCCGCGCGAGGTACCGACTGTTGCTGTCCGTGTCCTGACGGCTCGACCCGCGGCCGGCCTGACCGAAACGCTGCTCGCCTATGTGCCCTTCGCCGACAATGAGGCGACGATTGACGAGATTCGCTACGCCTTGCTCAAACATGGCGTCAAGGCGGGCAAGCCCGATCCGAGTCTACTCGCGGCCCTGTCCGATCGCGCGCCGGTGCGCCGCGCGCTGGCAGCCGAGGCGCTCGCGCGCAGCGCCTACGCCGACCACAAGGACGCTTTGCGGAAGCTGCTGACCGATCCCGATCCGACGGTGCGTTATCGCCTTTCACGAGCGATGCTCTTCGCCAAGGAGCGCGACGCGGCGACGACGCTCATCGACACGTTGAGCGACTTGCCGATCAACGCCGCCTGGCAGGCCGAGGATTTCTTGTTGAAATTGGCGACGAGCGCGCCTCCTCCGGTCGAACCGATGGGCAACGACAAGGAAACGCGTGAGAAATGCAAGGCCGCCTGGCAGGAGTGGTGGAAGAAAAATGGCGACAAAGTCGATCTCGCCAAGCTTGAAGACGCGCCGCGCATGCTGGGCCGGACGCTGGTGGTGCTGCTCGATCAGAACGCAGTCATCGATCTCGGCCCGGATAATCAGCCTCGCTTCGAAGTGAAGAATCTGACTTTCCCCCTCGATGCGCAGAGCTTGGACGAAGACCGGGTCCTTGTCGCCGAATACCACGCTAATCGGGTTACGGAGCGCAATTCGCGTGGCGAGACCTTGCGCACGATCACGATCAACGGCGGCGTGTCCGGCGGTCCGCAAGCCGCCCAGCGTTTGCCCAACGGCAACACCTTCGTCGCCACCGCCAACCAGTTCCTTGAATACGACAAGGACGACAACGTCGTTGTCAACATCCGCTTGGGCAACAACGGCGAGCAGAAGGTCATGAAGTCGATGAAGCTGCAGAGCGGTGAGATCGTCTGCATGCACACCGACGCCCGCGTGGTCCGTTACGACTCCAAGGGGACTGAATTGCACAGTTTCTCCATCAGCATCAACATGCGCCTCTTCGGCGGCAGAATCCACATGCTCCCCAACGGACGCGTCCTCGTTCCGCATCATGGTGAAGGCAAAGTCGTTGAGTACGATAGCCGAGGCAAAATCGTTTGGCAGATTCCGTTCGACCAGCCCATCGTGGCCACGCGCCTTGTCAACGGCAATACGGTGATCACGTCCATGAATCCCGGCGTCGGGGCGGTCGAGGTCGATCGCACCGGCGCGGTTGTTTGGTCCTACCAGCACGCCAGCAACTCCCGCGTAACCCGCGCAATCCGTCGCTAGTCGTCGGCGGCGCCTCGTTTTCGTAACCGGGGCTCTTTCCGGCGCTTTCGTGAACTCGTTACAATCGGATGTTTAAATGGGCGAGCCGAGCGGCGTAAGCCGCCCGTTGACGGTTGAGCGCAGTCAACCGCCCGCTGACACGGCACGCATCGCCGTCGCTGAGATTCTCGCATGAGCCGACCGACCGCTAATTTGCCGACTTGGACGCTGCCGATGATCCTGATCGGCCTTGTCGTCGTCAGCGGCGTCATCGTTGCTGCCGGCTGGACCATGACGCGGCCCAACGATGCCGCCCGCCATGTGGACCGTGCCGACCGCACGGAGCGCTGGAATGACAACGGGAGGGCGAGGCTGCTGCCGAGCCGTGAACCCGCGGAAACGCCGCGATTGGCCGGAAACACACGAGGTGATGACCGCGGACCTGAGGACCCGCCCGTCAGAAAACGGGTGCCGGATGATACAAGCGATGGATGGTCCGGCGCCATCGTTCTGCGCCGCTCGATTTCGCCCGTCGCGCCTGCGGACCCAGCTCTGGAAGCGCCGACCCCAACGAACGCCAAGGACCCGCCGCTCAAGTCGCCCTTGCGCTGGAATGTCGAGAAGCCGGCTGGCGGCATCGGGCTGATCATGCCCATCGAAGTCGCCAAGATCGACGACGGCAGTATCCCGTTCACCGTGCGCCGGCTGCAATTCCCCGACGGCAAGCCGGAAAAACTCAGACTCGCCGTCACGCCGGTGATGCACGACGATCTCGGCAGCATCCTGACCACGATGGGTCCCGGCTACGCCTTCACACAACTGCGCAAGGCCGACGTGTTTTCGTTTGACGTGATGAAAAAGCACGACGTGGTTTTCCTCACGTGCGCCGACATGTACGTGCAGGACTTTCAGGCGGCAAACGCTCTGCGAAAGTTCGTTGCCAACGGCGGAACGCTGTACGCCTCCGACTTGCGCGGCGATCTGCTCTTGGCCGCTTTTCCCGAGTTTCGCATGAAGATTGCGCTTCTCCCCGGCGTTCCGCAGAAGGTTGACGCGAGCGTCGTCGACGACGGCTTGCGATCATTCCTCAATCGCAAAACCATTCCGCTATCCTTTGACGCGCCGGACTGGCGGCCCGCGTCGTTCGATCCTGCCAAGGTCACGGTGTGCCTAAAGAGCGAATATCGCGACAATCAGGGGCGAGCCGTGCAGGCGCCGCTTCTGGTGAAGTTCCGCCATCAAAAGGGGACGGTGATCTTCACGTCGTTTCATCACACCAAGAACGATTCGGAAATCGTCCGAAAACTGCTCGATTTTCTCGTCTTCGCAACTGTGAACGCTCGCAGCGAGGCCCGGCTGCGCGACCTGATGCACCGGTACCACTTCTCGCTTCACGAGATGCGCCCGGCCGCCGTCAATCCGGATATGAAGATCGAGGGAACGTATCAACACCAGGGCGGCGGGCTGCAAATCGCGCTCGGCTTCGAAAACCTCGGCGCTCGCCTGAAACTCACATTGCGCTCGCCCAGCAGCAAAACCATCGAACACGTCGATCAAGGCCTGTACATCATCGAGATTCCGAAAGCCGAGCCCGGCCTTTGGCGTTACGAAGTCACGCCGCTCGAGCTGCCTCACCGCAATTTCCCGATCCTGATCGCGGTCGGTTCCGTTCGTTCATAACATTTGGGCGAATGCGCCGCGGTCACTGCGATGTGCTTCACTTTTTCTTCAGCCAATCCCATTCGTCGCGCAGGATGCTCATGACGATGGTGTCCCAGTAGAGGCCATCGCTATAGTGTTCATGCCGCAACACGCCTTCGCGCTGAAACCCCAGCTTTTCATAGCAACGAACGGCACGCTCATTGTTCGCATGAACGCAAAGATAGAAGCGATGGAGGTTGAGCGTGCCGAAGCCGTAGTCGATCAAAAGTTGCGTGGCTTCGCTGCCGAGCCCTTGGCCCCAACAAGTTTTGTCGCCGCTGCAGATGCCGAACTCGGCCTTGTGGTTCTTCGAATCGATGTCGCGCAGGCTCATGACGCCGATCGGGCGATCGTCCTCCTGGAGCGCGAGCAGCATGCCGATCGTCGTCGGATCGTTGCGAGTCTTGTCGATGAAGTCGATTTCCGACTGCAAATCGATCGGGCGAAAGAGCCGCAGATGCTGTCGGATGTCGGGGTCGTTAAGCCAGGCCTGGACGATGGGAGCATCGTCGCGTTCGATGGCCCGGGCATAAATGCGTTCGCCGATGAGGAAGGGATTTTTCATTCAGTGGGATGAGCGGGGCGTCCAGGCAGCGTCAAGACAGTCTGCGTTAAGCTGGAAATGAGACTCGCCTGTTTCACGCGAATGCCGGCACACTGAGCCAAGCCCCGAACGTTGAGGATTTTATCCTGCGTGCTTCGCGTGCAGGGGCTCACTCCACGTGTTTCGGCTTCAAGGCGGAGCACGCAGGATAAAACCTGGCTGAACTGAACCGCGGATGCCACAGCCGGTTGCGATGGAGCTGCAATGCCGCGTAGACTGAAGCTGATCGGCGAGCAGGGCGCATATTAACGATTTTTCTGTGGGCTTACGGCGCCTCAGAAACCCGGTGGTCTAATCTCGCGGATACACGCCTGATGCGCAAGCGAAGGAGTATGTCGTGACCTTCGCTCGGGCTTCAGGCTTGTGTCGCAACCCCTCACCTCTGGGGTCTGCAACGCTCCCATCGGCCGTATGACGCACCGGCGATGAAAGCACCAGCTCGGTTGGCGCACGAATTATCGCCACGCAGATTCGGCAAGCCAGTGGCTTGCCGCTACGGGGCCGCACGCGGATTCGTTGCGTTTCGCAGAGAGGGATGCGCGTGTGGCTGTGCGACGACTTTGCCGAAGCGAGATCGTAGCGAGGAGTCGCACTACAAGATGTCGTTGCACGGCGATGAAATCGACTGGCCGCAATCGTGCTGTCGTGGGCTACGTCTCGTCCTGTGGCCGTTTGTCCCAGTCGCGGAGTTGGGCGATGAGGCTCTCGAAGGTCACCACGGTTTTGGGGACCTGGAAGACGGTTTCGGCAAGGTTGCCGAGGTCGGATTTGGACATGCGGGCGCGTTCGAGTTCGTTTTGCAGGCGAACGAGCCAGGGGGGGACATCGAGGCCGACGCCGCTGGGGGTGGTGGCGAAGGGTTCGAGTTCCTTTTCGAGTGGAGAGGGCTCAGTTTTGCCAAGCCAAGCGGGGGCCTGTTCGAGGGCGGGCTCGATCATGGCGCAGAGGCGATCGAGGACGAGGGGCTGGACGAAGCGTTCCTCGATGCGGTCGCGGATGGTGGCGAGGCGAATTCCATGCGTCTTTTCCAGCTTGGCAAGCTCGGAGACGTACTTCTCGGCCGAATCGCGAGTGATGTCTTCGACGCGTGCTTGCCACAGCGTGGCGGCGATGGCGTCGCGGCGGGCGAGCGTCTCGTGCACCAGACCCAAAGGCTTCAACAGCCACGCCGCCCGATCGTAGCGCGACTTGAGGCGAAGGTAATCGAACAGGCGATGGAGGTTGTCGCCGTAATCCGACTGCGTCGTGGTGGCGTTGTAGTCGCGCAAATGATCGTAGTTCTCGACGAGGGTTTGCAGAATGATCTGCAGGATTCGCTCGGCTTCGTCGCGCGGGATGCCGCGATCGAGCTCGTCGAGCAGCTTGAGCGGGTGTAGCGGATCGGGCTCGGCCTGCAGGTCTTGCAGATGCGCTCCGACGCCGCGCAAGAGGATGCCGCGGATGTTCGCCATGGCCAGGAACTTGGCGTGGAACAATTCGCGGCCATAGCGTTTGATGAACTCGGTGAGCTTGGCCCAGTCGCGATCCTGCGTGATGAGTTCGAGCGTGGCGACGCGCAACGTTTGGCTGTGGTCGCGCCAGGTGACGGCGAACGGCTCGACTACCGTCTCGAGAGAATCGATCAGTTTCGTCGGTTCAATATTCTCGCGCAGGGCGGCATCGACGACGGCATCAACGGCGGCCTGCAGGCCGAGCTGGAAAAGCCGGTCGTATTCCGTGATGCGAGGCCCGGCAAGCGTTTGTCCGGCCTCCATCGAGCGAGCTAATCGCAGCAGTTGATACGTCTCGTGAATCATCCCTTGCTTGGGCAGGTTGTAGACCAGGCCGCGCAACATCATCTGGGCGAGGCTGGCTTGCAGGATGAGCGCCGGGTGGCCGCCGTGCGAGAGCGGCGTGTACAAGAGCGGCTCCTGGCGAAACCGGGCGATGAACACCGGCAGCAGCGACCGGGCGGCGTCAGCGTCCTCGCGGGTTAGCGCCCGCTCCAAAGAGAGAACCACCGGGCTCCACGCCTCGCCGTCGTCGAGCGCCCCGTCCTCGCGTATGCCGCGCATGGCGCCGATCGCCAGCACATGGTCGAGCGTGGTGGCGATGACCTGGTTGAGAATGCGCTCCTTCGTCGAGCGATGGCGATCGTACTCGACCATGGCTTCATAAGCGCCCGACGGTTCGGGGACGTCGTGTTCGTGGATGACGTTGAGGAGGTCACGCAGTTCCTTCTCGTTGTGCTCGGCTCGGCGAAGCCAACCGCTCGTTGTGTGAGCCAGGCGCGGCACGAGTTCGCGCGGGACTCGGCGCAGGCAGCGCGTGGCAATGTTCCAAAGCCGGCCGAGCGTCGAAAGGAACTGCAGCCGCTTTTCCAATCGCTCGGCTTCATAGAGCAGGTCGAAATCGCGTTTCGGGGCAGCGTCCATAACGCTGCCTTCGATATCGTCGTCGGTGCTGTCCTGGTAAGTCATTTCCTCATACGCGGCCCCGTAAAGCGATTCGCGGTCGTCGTCGTCGTCGTCATCCGGAGGCGGCGGTTCGTCGGGCGCTGTTTCTGTACCCGTGCCAAGCACGTCGAGCCGGGGGACGTTCCAGAATTCGTCGGCATTGGCTTCGATGTAGTCGAAGAACTTGACGGTCAACTCAAGGAGCGGCTTGGCGGCTTCGCCCTGAGTCTGAAGCTCGGCAATGGCCAGGCTGATGCCGAGCATCCAGCGAAGTGCGAGTTGATGGAAGGAGTGCTCGCCTTCGACGAGGGTGACCTGGTCGGCGTGGCTCAGCCAGGTCATGAGCAGGGAAGCGGACGCGCGATAATCTTGCTTGTGCAGGAGCGCGTCGACGACCAGAGCGAAGGCTTTGGCGGAGTGGAACCCATCGAGCTGCTCGCGCCAGAAAGCGAGGTCGGCGGCGCCGGCGCCGCGCTCGCGCCAGCGTGTCAAGGACTTCGCGACGTGCTCGGCCGATTGCGTCGCCTCGTTGCCGTGCACGTGTTCGATGTCGCTAACGGTAGTGGTGGCGAAGCAGTCCCACCAGTCGGCGAGGCGGCGCATCTCCTTGGCCAGGTCCTTGTCGGGCTTGAACGTCCCGGACGTCGCGCCTTCGCTGAGCAATCGGCCATAGAGATTGAAGAACTGATCGACGATGTGAATGAGATCGTCGATACGTTGATCGCGCACGCTGTCTTCAACGGAGTGAAAGCGCGGGTAATGGCCGCTGAAGCCAAGGATGTTCCAGGGATCGACGAGAGCGCCACAGGCGATGCCGCGTTTGAGCATCTCTTCGATGATGGTGAGGTTCTTCGCCGCGACGTCCAGATGGCCTTGGTCGATCGACAGATTGCCTGTGGTGAGCAGAATCTGCATCTCGCTAAGGATGCGAACGGAGGCGACCGGGATAAGGGCGACCTGCCGCCGCGCGGCTTCGGGATAGCCGATGTCGGCGAACAACAGGGCGAGATGGCGCTGCTGAAGCTGCAGCGCCCGCTGGTTAGCGAGGTATTGATTGAGTGCCTGGCGCACGCCGCCGAACGGTTGCTTGAGCAACTTGGCCTCGGCCTGCAGCCGCGTACCATGCTTGCCTGGAACCGTCGGCAGAAGCTGCGTGTAGAATCCTTCGCGGTATTTGGCGATCCGCGGCACCAGCGTCGAAAGCGTTACCGTGGAGTCGTGGGTCGTCGGTCCGGAACCGCACACGCCCGACGCCATGAGGATCGTGCCGGCGAGAACGGCGGCCGATTCGTAGAGCAGTTCGTCGCGGTCGACCGAAGAATTGCGCAGCGTTCGCTGCCACAAACCGTCGATCAGAATCTGCCGAACGACGAATCGGCGATAGCGGCCCTGATTGTCGATGAGATGCGGGTCCCATTCGCCGAAGCAATAGTTGGGCCGTTTGTCGGCGGGATGCCCGAAGTCGTAGGCACGTGGATCGAGAGTGAGTTCGTCGAGCATGGTCGAATCGAAGTAGGCGTCGAGGCGGATCGATTCAGGCGTCTTGTCGAGGATCTTGAGAGCGAGTTCGACGAGGTCATGATACTTGCCACGCGCGACGCCGGCGCCGCGCAAGTAAAGCGGGATGGGGCGGACGCGTTCGTGGTCGTAGATTTCGCCGCGGCGCTCGTTCTCAAGGACGGCGACCGGACGATGGCCGACGTAATCGTTGAGGAGCTTGACGGCGCCGGCGACGATGCGTGCAGTCTCAGACCATGGGCCGCGCTGAGCCAACACGGCCTCGAGAACGCGGGCCAGAAAGAACGGCTGCCAAAGGTCGCTTTTGCTCTGGTGCGCAAGCAGATCGCGATGATGTGCCCGGTACGCGGGAAGCACGTCGCCGAGCGCTAGTTGCACGACTGCTTCGGCTTGTGCAATATCGGCAAACGCCGCCCCGCCTGTCTGTTGCAGTGTCTTCAGCCGCGCCAGCAGAACACGGCACAGGTCGTCCCACGGCTTGTCGGAGCCATGGTCGAGGAGAAATGCGAAGGCGTCGTGGAGGTTCTTCTGGAAACGAGGATCCGGTCGGCCTTCCGAGAAATTGAGGTAGCCGAGCAGCGCAGGCAGCGCAACCGCCTGATCGATGCCGACGAAATGATCGTCCTTGGTCATGGGTTACCTCTGCGCTCCGCTCCTTCCGGTATCGAAGACCCTCTTGCCGTCGCATCATTCTACTTGCAGAATGGCCGTCGATCCTGTCAACTATTGTATCAGGTGTCTTGCAGCGCCGTAGCGTCTCAACAAGCCCGCAGCGCAAGCAAGGGCGGCCCTTGCTTGCGCTGTAGGCCAACCTCAAAAGGGGGCAGTCATGCGTTGGTTCATCGGGTTCCTCATCACCGTTTCTGCGTTTGTTCCGCTTTCGTCCGATGCCAAGGACAAGAAGACCGCGCCGAAAAAACCGGCCAACGTCTTCACCGATGTGGCCGACGCGCCGATCGATTACGCCATCCAGGGCGAATACGCGCGCGACGGCCAAGGCGTCGCCGCCCAGGTCGTGGCGCGCGGCAACGGCAAGTTCGACGTCTACATCCTCCAGGGCGGCCTCCCCGGCGCCGGCTGGGACCCGAAATCCAAAAAAACCAAACTCGAAGCCAAGCTCGATCCCGACAAAGGCATCGCCTCCTTCATGGGCGGCGATTTTCGCAAAGGCAGCCAGATCAACGCCAAGAAGAATACGCTCAACCTCGTCACCGACGATCCGATCTACATCGAGCTCAAGCGCGTTGAGCGTAAGAGCACCACGCTCGGCGCCAAGCCGCCCGAAGGCGCCGTCGTCCTCTTCGACGGCAAGAACGCCGATGAATGGAACGAAAAGAAAATGGTCGGCGAGCTGCTCGGCGTGCCCAACACGACCAAAAAGAAGTTCGCCAACTTCAAGCTGCACATCGAATTCCGCACCCCCTTCCAGCCCACCGCCGGCGGACAAGGTCGAGGCAACAGCGGCGTCTACGTCTGTGGCCGCGAGGTTCAAGTGCTCGACAGCTTCGGCCTGGAAGGCAAGAACAACGAGTGCGGCGGCATCTACAGCGAACGCGCCCCCAACGTCAACATGTGCCTACCTCCCCTCGTTTGGCAGACTTTCGACATCGAGCACCGTCCAGGAAAAATCGATCCGGAAACCAAGAAGCAAGGCCCGCCGCGCATCACGGTCCACCACAACGGCGTCGTCGTCCACGACGGCTTCGAGCTCAAAGGCGGCGCCCAGTCTGGCACCATCCACCTGCAAAACCACGGCAACCCCGTCGTCTACCGCAACGTCTGGCTGGTCGAGCTGAAGTGACGTGCAGCGCGAACGTCAGAGCCGCGACCGTCAGGGTGATGTGGGGCCAGGCTTTCTAGCCTGGCCATGAGCCGGATTGGCCAGGCTAGAAAGCCTGGCCCCACTAAAGGAGGCATCGATGAACGATGGCATTTTTCGTCGCCGACGCCTGCCGCACTGGGATGTTGAGGACGGCATCTATTTTGTCACGGCGTGCCTGGAAGGCAGTATTCCCGCGCAAGGGCGACTCGATCTCAACCGATATCGCGACGAACTCGAATCCGGTGTGAAGCCGGCCACCATCGACGAACCCGCATGGGAACTCCGCAAACACAAACTGGTCTTTGCCCGCTTCGACGATTGGATCGATCGTATTCCTGCGGTCAAGTGGTTAGAGAACAATCAAGCCGCCAGGATCGTGCGCGATGCCATGTTGCATTTCGCGGGCGTTCGTTACGATCTGCTGGCTTATGTCGTGATGCCGAGCCATTTTCACTGGGTGTTTCACCCGCGCGCGGATTGGTTCGAAGAGCATCAGAAGGTTGGCGACCAACGCACCCCGCGCGAATGCGTGATGCAGAGCATCAAAGGCTTCACGGCCCGCGAATGCAACAAACTCATCGGCTTGACCGGCACGTTTTGGCAAGAGGAATCCTGGGACCACGTGGTTCGCGGCGATGACGAGCTGGAACGCATCATCCGGTACATCGAAGACAATCCGGTCAAGGCCGGTCTAGCGAAGACGCCGGAGGACTATCTCTGGTCCTCGGCGCGCGATCGCAAGACTCGATCCATCGAACCCGGCGAATATCTGATAAGATAGTCTTCTGTGGGACTTGGCTTTCCAGCCTCGCCCGGCCCGTGGGGCCGGGCGTTCCAGCCTAGCCACCTACCTCCGCGATCAGGCTAGAAAGCCTGGCCTCACGCCGCCACGATCCGACCCGCTCTATGCCGGCTGCAAACCACCATCTCGGACGTAAACATAGAGTTGACGCCAAAAAAGATGGCGGTCGCCTTCCTGGTCTTTCTAGGAGTGGGTCTTGCCAGCTGACCGCTTACCATTCTTGGCATAGCGGCGTGGGAATTCTTGGGCCATCAATCTCGAGGTACCCCTCCCGATCCGCCCAATGGTGTATTGATTTTTGCGAAAACTAAACGGTTAGCCGTAAACGCAGGGGAAGTGCCACAAGGTAAAGAGACTTATCAATGGGAAACAAAGCAGTTTGCAACATTAGGGTCGGGCAAGGTCGTTGCACCGATACTCATTGTGAAGAGAAATCGATTTACGGGGTTTATGGGAGCAGTGCGCACCGAAGAAGTACTGTCATACACCTTCCATTATTATCTGCCAAATCACATTGAGATTCCGATCGCAGACGAAATAAGAGAACATATTTTCGTCGTGAGGCGGGTGCATAAGGGCAAGAAACTTGCCAACGACTCCTGGCGCTATTGGAAATGCTCACCAGGTTAGGTCAGTGACCGATTTACCATGCCAGTGTTTGAGGAGATCGAGTTTTTTTCCGACTTGAAGGGTAAATCGGACCTTCTGAAAATGGAAGAACTCCTGAAGGAATATCGTCACCATGCGGGTAGGTGGTTTTAGGGCTCGGGACCTTATGCAGATGCGCGACGCTTTAGGCTCTGAAGACGTCCGCTATAATGGCAACGACTGCGTAGAGGATGTTCGCATGGGCTTGCCGAAATCCATCCTGACCGAAGACGAAGACCTGGCCTTCGAACGCGCTGCCGAGGAACGCCATGTCTTCGTTGATGGCGAGGTCTTCTCGACGGCGGGCGAATCGTGGGAGCACGGGACCGCGTCCACGAATATTCTGCGATCCCTGGCCAATCAGCTAGACGATGGACCGTGCGAGGCGCGTTCAGGGAACACCGAGGTGCGCATTGGCCCGTTGCCAAAGTCGCCAAAACGACCAGCCGGATTGTACTCCTACCCCGATATCGTCGTCGTATACGGCGAACCGAAATTCCTCGACGAGCATAAGGACGTGTTGCTTAATCCGAAGGTCATCGTCGAGACGCTCTCCGAATCGACGGAAGCCTTTGATCGCGGCCTGAAGTTCGTGCGCTATCAGCAATTCAACCCCACGCTTACCGACTACATTCTGGTGAGCCAGGATCGGCCGCAGATCGAACATTATCAACGACAGAAGGACAGCTCCTGGAAATACACGATTCACCAAGGGCTCGATGCCGTCGTCATGATCAAATCGATCAAGTGCAAGCTCAACGCGGCAGACGTCTACAAGCGGATCACGTTTGCGAGCGAAACTGAGGATTAACGTTGGAGAGCATCCATGAACGACTACCATTTTCATACGCGTCGCCAGTTTCTTGCCAGCAGCACCATGGGCCTCGGCTCGATGGCGCTGGCGTCGCTGCTCAACGGCGATTCCCTTGCTGGCGCTGCGGGCTCGTCCGGGGATGCCAATCCGCTGCGACCACGCGCCGGACACTTCGCGGCGAAGGCGAAAGCGGTCATCTTCCTGTTCATGGCGGGGGGGCCGAGCCATCTGGAGTTGTTCGATCCGAAGCCGACGTTGCAACGGCTCGATGGGCAGACCGTGCCGGCGTCGTTCACGGCGGGGCGGCGCTTCGCGTTCATTCGGCCCGACGCCAAGTTGCTCGGCACGCGGCGGCGATTTGCGAAAGCGGGGCGCATCGGTGCGGACATCAGCGAGTTGTTGCCGTTCCATCGCGAGATCGCCGACGACATCTGCTTTTTGAAGGGAATGAAGACCGACGTGTTCAATCACGGGCCGGCCAAGGTCTTTTTGAACACCGGGTCGCCGCAGTTCGGTCGGCCATCGATGGGCTCATGGATCGTCTACGGCCTGGGTTCGGAGTCGAACAGCCTGCCGGCGTTCGTCGTGCTGCAATCGGGGCCGCGCGGGCCGCGCGGCGGGGCGGCGATCTGGTCGAGTGGGTTTCTGCCGACGCTCTACTCCGGCACGCCGTTTCTGCGAGGCCCGCAGCCGATCCTCGATCTGCAAAATCCGCCGGGCGTCAACCCGCAACAACAAGCACAATTCATCGACGTTGTGCGCGATCTCAACCGCATGCGACTGAACGAAACCGGCGACCCGGAGATCGAGACGCGCATCAACGCCTACGAGACGGCGTTTCGCATGCAAACTGCGGCGCCGGAGGTCATGAACCTCGCCGGCGAAACGGCGGAAACGCTGCGGCTCTACGGCGTCACGCCGGGCCAGGCGTCGTTCGCCGCCAACTGCTTATTGGCGCGTCGGCTGGTCGAACGCGGCGTGCGCTATATTCAGCTCATCCACACCGATTGGGACCATCACGGCGGCCCCTTGAATCTCGAAACGTCGATCGACTCCATCACGCGCGAGGTTGATCGGCCAAGTTCCGCCCTGATCAAGGACCTGAAACGCCGGGGCATGCTCGACGACACGCTGGTGATCTGGGGTGGCGAGTTTGGCCGAACCCCTATGGGCGAGCCGCGAGAGAGTCTGGGCCGCGATCATCACATCGACGGCTACACGATGTGGCTTGCCGGCGCCGGCATCAAGCGCGGCTACATCCACGGCGAAACCGATGAGATCGGCTACAACGCCGTCAATGGCGTCGTCCACGTCCACGACCTGCAAGCGACCGTCCTGCAGCAGATGGGCCTGGAGCACACGCGTCTGACCTATCGTTTCCAAGGCCGCGACTTCCGCCTGACCGACGTGCATGGCCGCCTGGTGCGCGAGATTTTGGCGTGATGGAATCGCATTGTGGCGGTGATCATAAGCACTAGAGAACGAATCCAGGCGGTCATTGATACGATTCCCGAAGAGAATCTTGACGAGTTGTACCGGATGGTCCAGGAGTATGCTGCCGCCACGCACAAGGGCAAGCACGAGCCTGGGATCATGGAAAAACTGAGACGAGTGAAGAAGATTCGGGCGCCGGCGGATTTCGCTGAGAACCTCGATATCTACACGAGCGGAGAAAAACGTGTCGAAGATAATCTTCATTGACACGCTCTTTGAGGTCGCGCTCGTGAACGAGCGCGATCAATACCACGAACGTGCCGACCAGCTTGCCGAGGAACTTGCAGGACGCCGTTTCCTCATCACGGATTCCGTGCTGCTGGAGATCGGCAATGCTCTGGCTCGGAACTTCCGGGACCGCTGGGTCGAGTTTATGCATCACTTTCTAGCCTCGGACCGGCGTCCAACTGGTCCGGCTCACACAAGGAATCTTCGATGAAGGTTTCGCCATATATCAATCGCATCGCGACAAGGAATGGGGCCTGGTCGATTGCTTCGCCTTCGCCGTGATGTGAGCGGCGAAAATCGAAGAAGCGCTGACGTTCGACCAGCGTTTCGTTCAGGCTGGCTTCGAGGCGCTGATGCGTGATTGAGGGGACACCGTCTTGATCGCGGCGGACGCATTGGAATCATCAGTGCCCGCAAAGCAACACCGCTGATGTCAAAATGCCATGCGGCGTTAATCGATGTGAGACAGTCTAGTATGAACTTGCCACGAGTTACGTTGGTTTTAACTGTCGTCCTGTTGTTCATCAATGCGAGCAACGGCCAAAAACCCAAGGCCATTCGTATCGCGATGGCCAGGACGTTTCTCCATGATCAACCCAAGGTCTTCATCGAAATTGCCGTGGGCGAGTTCAAGGAGGTCATGAAAGAGACGACCGGCCTGGCCGGCGACCTCGAGGTCAAGCTCACGGCGGAGGAGATCGCGGCCAGGATTCACAGCAAGCAACTCGACTACGGCATCCTTTACGCTCATGAGTTCGCCTGGGCACAGAAAAAGCACCCCGATCTACAGCCATTCCTGATCGCAGCGACGAAGCAAAAAGACAAGCGAGCCCACCTCATCGTTCACCAGAATTTCACAGGCAAGTCGATCGCCGAGCTGGGCGGCAAGACGCTCGACCTACCGTCGGGCACCAAAGAGTATTGTCGCATCTATCTGGACAAGGTCGCGAATGGGCAAAAGTTTTTCGCGTCCGTTGCAAAGTCCGGTTCCCAGTTCGAAGCGCTCGATCAGGTGGCGCGCAAGAAGGCGGACGCGACCGTCATCGACACGATTTGGCTCGACCTCTACAAGGAGCTCAAGGGGCCGGTGTTCGCCAAGAATCTCAAGGTCCTCGATCAGTCCGCCGTCGTTCCGCCAGCCGTCATCGTGTACAAGCCGGGGGCGCTTCCGAAGGCGACCGAAGATCGCATTCGCGCCGGGCTGGCCAAGGCGCACACTACGACGCGCGGTATCGCCCTGATGGCGCTCTGGCACATCGACGCCTTCGAGGCGGTGCCGAAAGGCTATGGCAAGAGCCTCGAGATCGTGCTCAAAGAGTTTCCGCCACCGAATTCGCCGCAGCAAAAATGATGTTTTTCGCTGATCGCCGCCGGCACTGAACCACGGGGAGCCTAGCGCGGGTAGGCTGCAACCACCAAGAACCAACCACGGATTACACTGATCGCACAGATAGGTGATACGGGAGCGGCCGTGACCAAGCGGGAACGTGGAGATACTGAACCGCCCAACTCTCTTGTGCTTTCCGCACTTCCTTAGTTGGACAGCGCCACTTCTTCAACTTGGTCAACACCATGCAACGTATTTTTGATACGTAACTCCTTTAGAAAAAAGCACGTGCGCGCATTCGTTGCACACTCATCCCCCCACGAAATGCAACGAAAGCGGGAACCAGTTTGACCAACGCTCGTTCGCCGCAATGAGGGGTCGCAGGGCTTCAAAGTGGCGACGTCCAAATAATCTCTTTTCTCTTTATCCGTACCATCAAGTGATCCGGGGTCTCAGATAATCTCGTTGTCACACGAAGAAATTGATTGATAGTAGTACGGATATGCATCGCATTCCTCCACCACTTGGACGCGCACGCCGCTGCGCAATCGATTTTCGACACCCAATTTTGAAACGCAGAGAACGCGGAGAGTGATTCGCTCGGCACTCCGCGTTCTCTGCGCACTCTGCGTTTCATTTTTGGTTTCGGCATCAAAGGCGCGACGTGTTCATCCGTGGTTGAATCTCACTCGCGCGATAGCGTTCAGTCTCCGCGTCTGTTCTTTTCCAGCACAACCGGCTGAATGCGGATTACGGTGCTGTCTCCGGCCACTGATAGCGTCAGCACGATTTCCGCGCCGACCTGAATGTCCTGAACTTTGCTCGTCTTGCCGTCCTTGTTCGTCACTTTCGTCGACTTCAAGAGGTGGTAGACCTTCTCGCCCATGTCGCGTCCGGCGATCACCGTGATGGTGTTCCGATCGGGATTCGTCGCCTTGAACTGGCCGCGAATCGTCGGTCCGTCCACGGCGATGCTGACAGCTTTGTCCTTTTCCACCTTGACCGTGGTCGGGCAGCCGCGCTTGACATCGTCGAGCTTCGTTGGCACGTCGTCCTGCATGATGATGGCGTCCTTCGGCACTTGCAACACCTTCTCCGTCTCCGTCGCTTCCTGTTTCTTGCGATCGTATGCTGTAATCACCAGCGTGATTGTTCGGTTATCCGTGTCGATGGCGCCGATCTTGCCCTTGAGCACGGCTGCGTCCTTCCCCTTCTCACGCCCATCAACGGGTGAATCGCTCAACCAGAACGCGAATAGGCACGCGCCCATCGCCATGATTGCCGAAACTCTCCACGTGCACTGGCCCAGCATGATCAGATCCTCCCTTTGACGAAAATGCATCGATTCGGCTTACGCAACTGAATGTTGAATGATCGCATAATCCTGGCCGAACGGCACGATCTTTTTTCAAAAAAAGCCGATCGCGTCACGGCTGATCATTTGAACGATGAACACTTCATATACGATGAGAAGTAACGCCTGAATCGTGACAGCTATCCGGAAGCAGAACATGACTTCACCAGCCTCGCGATCTACCGAAATGCTCGACCGCCGTAGCTTCCTTCAAGCCGCCGGCGGGCTGGGCAGCATTGCGCTGGCGTCGCTGCTCGCCGATGAAGGATTGCTCGCGAACCCGATCAGGCCGAGCATTCGTCCCGAAGCGCCGTACGCTGCTCGACCGCCGCACTTCGCCGCAAAGGCCAATCGCGTGCTGATGATCTTCTGCTCCGGCGCCGTGAGCCATGTCGACACGTTCGACTACAAACCGGAACTGGTGCGGCGCGACGGTCAGCCGATGCCGGGCGTCGATCGGCTCATCACGTTTCAGGGCGAGAACGGAAACTTGGCTGGGCCGCTCTGGCGTTTTCGGCCGCGCGGGCAGTCGGGCAAGATGATCTCGGACCTGTTGCCGAACCTCGCCGAGCTGGCCGACGAGATGTGCTTTATACACTCGATGACGGCTCGCTCCAACACGCACGGGCCGGCCGAGAATCAGATGTCGACCGGCTACACGCTCGATGGCTTCCCGTCGATCGGCGCGTGGGTGAGCTACGCACTTGGCAGCGAGAGCGCCGACCTGCCCGCGTTCGTCGCCATCCCCGATCCGCGCGGCGTCCCTCAAGTCGGACCGAACAACTGGGGCAGCGCGTTTCTCCCGGCCGTCTTTCAGGGGACGGCGTTCAACGCGGATCGGCCGATCGCCCATTTGGCTCGGCCCGCGGAGATTTCACTGCCGGAGGACAATGCGACGCGCGATTTTCTGCGAGCGCTAAACGAGGAGCATCTGCGGCGACGGCCGGGCGACACCGAGTTGGCCGCCCGCATCGCCAGCTATGAACTTGCCGCCCGCATGCAACTGCGCGCCGCAGAGGTCGGCGATCTGTCGCGCGAATCCACGGCGACGCTCAATCGCTACGGCGTCAACGACAGCAATCGCATCAAGGCCGGCTTCGCGCGCAACTGTGTCCTCGCCCGCCGACTTCTCGAGCAGGGCGTCCGGTTCGTCCAGCTCTTCAACGGCGCCTATGCCATGGGCGAAGGCGTCGGCAACTGGGACGGCCATCGCGTCCTGAAGACCCAGTACGACATCCACGGCCCCATCCTCGATCAGCCGTGCGCCGCGCTCTTGCGCGATCTGAAGCAGCGCGGCCTTCTGGACGACACGCTGGTCGCCTGGGTGACCGAATTTGGCCGCATGCCGACGTTCCAGCGCGGCGCCACAGGCCGCGATCACAACCCGCATGGGTTCACCGTTTGGCTCGCCGGCGCCGGCGTCAAGCATGGCTTGTCGTACGGCGCCACCGACGACTTCGGCTATCAGGCCGTCTCGCGTGTCACAACCATCTACGATTTACACGCAACGATCCTGCACCTTTTGGGCCTCGATCACGAACGCCTGAGTTTCTACCACAACGGCATCGAACGCCGCCTTACCGACGTGCACGGGCATGTGCTTGACTCGATTTTGGCGTAGGTTGGGCGTACCTCCGACCGTCAGCGCCCGCGAAGGGCAAGTCACAGCCTTCGCTTACGCTTCAAGCTCTGAATTGATGCAACATCACAGCATGTCCTGCGGATCGATGTCGATCGTCAACTCCACGCCGACCGGGACGCGCACCGTCGGCAGCACGGCGCGCAGCACTTGATGCAGTACCGCTGAACTCGCGCTCTGCAACTGAAAGTGAAAGCGAAAATAGCCCTTCAAGCGAAATACCGCCGCCTCGGCCGGACCGAGCAAGCGCAACTCGCCCGGCTCGGCGGCTTGCTTGCGTTGATCCAGCACGACGCGAAACGCGGCGGCGAGGCGGTCGGCGTATTCGTTGCCGGCCTTCTCGTCCTTGGATCGCACGATGAGTCTCGCCATTCGCTGGAACGGCGGATAATTGTGCGCCCGCCTGATCTGCATCTCTTCATGCGCAAACGTCAGGTAATCGTGATTCACCGCCAAGGCGATGCTCGGATGCTCCGGCTGCATCGTCTGAATGTACACGTACCCGCCCGCTTCGCCGCGCCCGGTGCGGCCAGCAACCTGAGCCAAGAGTTGAAACGTGCGTTCCGAGGCCCGGAAGTCGGCGTGGTGCAGACCAACATCTGCGTTGACGACGCCCACCAACGTCACGTTCGGAAAGTCGAGCCCCTTGGCGATCATCTGAGTGCCGAGCAGGATCTGAATCTCGCCGCGCCGAAATGCGGCCAGCACCTTTTGGTGGCTGCCGGGCCGCTTCATGGTGTCCGAGTCCATGCGTTCGACCGAGTGATTCGGGAACTTCGCTTCGATCTCGGCTTGCAGTTTCTCGGTGCCCATGCCTTGATACACGACGACGCCCGTGCCGCACACGGCGCAGCGATCGGGCGGCTTGTTCTCGAAGCCGCAATAATGGCACATGGTGACGTGGCGATCGCGGTGATACGTCATCGACAGGTCGCAGAACTTGCAATGCTCGACGTGGCCGCACGCCGGGCAGTGCAAGTACGTCGAGTAACCACGGCGGTTGAGCAAGAGCATGACCTGGCCGCCGGTGTCGAGCGCGTGCTTCATCGCTCGCTGCAGGCTCGGCGAGAGGCCGTGCGGCTTTTTATCGGGATGGCGATCGTGACGCAGATCGATGAGCCGAACTTGAGGCAACGGGCGATCGGCGACGCGCTTAGGCAACGACAAGAGCGTGTACTGCCCGCGCTGGGCGTTGTGCCAGCTTTCCAGCGACGGCGTCGCAGAACCGAGGAGGATGGGGATGTTCTCGAGGCGCGCCCGCATGACGGCGACATCGCGGGCGTGGTAGCGCGGCGTTGCTTCTTGCTTGAAGCTGGTCTCATGTTCTTCATCGATGACGATGAGGCCGAGGTTTTGCGTCGGCGCGAAGACGGCGCTGCGGGCGCCAACGACGACGGTCGCTTCGCCGCGGGCGATGCGACGCCAATGACTGCCGCGCTCGGCCGTGTGCAGGTGACTGTGCAGCACCGCGATGTCGCCGCATCTTCCACGAAAGGCGTCGATGGTCTGCGGCGTCAGGCTGATCTCCGGAACGAGAACGAGGGCCGTCTTGCCCTGGCGCCTGATCTCTTCGATCGCGCGCAAGTACAGTTCTGTCTTGCCGCTGCCGGTGATCCCGTGCAACAGGAACGAGCGAAATCCGCCCGATTGCAGCGCCGGTTCGAGGACGGTCCAAGCGGCGGCTTGATCTGCAGTCAGATCGTAGACCTCTCGCTCCGCGAGAGGAGCTTCACGCGGAGCGTGAAGTCTACGATCAAGATCGTCCACGGGTTGCGAGATCGTCGTCTCGCTTTCCACGCGCCCCGACCGCCGCCGCGCGTACCCCTTCTCCACGAGCGCCTCGATCGGCGCGTTGCCACAACCCGTTTCGGCGATGATGCGACGCAACTCGATCGGCGCCGCGTTGGCCTTCAAGTACTCGTAGACGCGTTTCTGTTTCGGCGAGAGGTGCGGCAACGGATCGGGCAGGAGCGCGTCGGGAACCAGCTCCACGATCGGCGTCATGCGCGTGCCGGCCTGCTTCTTGACCCCCGCCGGCACTACCGCGTTGAGCACCTGGCCCCAGCCGCACAAATAATAGTCCGCCATCCAGCGCGTCAGCTTCAAGAGCGGCTCGGTCAATAGGGCGTCGTCGTCGAGCACATCGAGGATCGCCTTGACTTTGCGTTCCGGCTTCGCATCGCTCACGCCGACACAGAAGCCGACGATTTGCTTGTCGCCTCGCCCGAACGGGGCCAACACGCGTTTGCCGACGCGTAGCCGATCGCGCAGCGCCGCCGGTACGGCGTAAGTGTAGGCATGATCGAGCGGGCGATCGAAAACGACTTCCGCGAACCCGGCGGAAATCGTCTGCGCGAGGGCGTCCGGCTCAAAAAGGCTGGGCTGCATGCAGAACCTCCGTGGAGCATGTTTTCAACGTGCTTCGCGGCACGTTGAAAATGTGCTCCACTGTTCAGCATACCCAGGTCCGAGTGAGAATTGCCATGTCGGTTGCAAAAAAATGATCGCGCATGTTCCGCGCGGAACATGCGCGATTGATCCTCTTCGTTTAGCGCCCGCGTGGCGCCATGCGAACGATAAACGAAGAGCGTCACTCCTTGATCCCGGTCTCTGGCGGCTTGACGGCGGGTTCCGCCGGCGCTTCGGCGGACCCCGCCGCTCCGGGTACAGCGCCGCCGGCTTCCACGTCGCGCATCACGCTATAGTGATACCCGAACCCGAAGTAAATCACCAGGCCCAAACCGAGCCAGACAATGAGCCGATACCAGGTGTCGGCCGGCAGGAAGAACATCAGCGTCAGGTTCACCAGGATGCCGAGCGGTGCGATGACAAACACCATCGGACACGTGAACGGCCGCGGCGCATCGGGCCGCTTGATGCGCAGAATCAACACGGCCGCACAGACCACGACAAACGCGAAGAGCGTGCCGATGTTGACCATTTCCTCGAGAACGGCGATGGGCGTGAAGGCCGACACGAGCGACATCAGCGTGCCCGTGACAATGGTCGAGATGTGCGGCGTCTTGAAATCCTCGTGGACGGCGCCGAAGATGCTGTGAGGCATCAGGCCGTCGCGGGCCATCGCCAGGAAGATGCGCGACTGGCTAAGGAACGTGATCAGGAGCACGCTGGTCATGCCGGCCAGGGCGCCGGCCGCGATCAACCCGCCGGCCGCATTGAGGATCCAACTGTGCGTGCGCGTCCCTTCGTCGGTGAAGGCCGACGCGATCGCCGCCGACACGTCGATGTCGTAGTACGGGACCATGCCCGTAATCACAGCTGAGACGAGGATGTACAAGACAGTGCAAATGCCGAGCGACGCGAGAATGCCGATCGGAACGTCGCGCTGCGGGTCGATGGCCTCCTCGGAGTGCGTCGAGATCGAGTCGAAGCCGATGAAGGCAAAGAACACCAAGGCAGCCCCGAGCATGACGCCGGAAATGCCATAGGGCATAAAGTTGTTGCGTGTCTTGTTGTCGATGGTGGTGAGCGTTTCGTTGATGCCGAGCTCGCCGACCATGCCCCACTTTTCGGCGACTTTCTTGGGGGCTTCCTCCTTGGCTTGCCGAATGATGACCTTGACGATCTCCTTGTCCTTTTCCGACGTCGGGAGTTTCCCCTCATACTTCTTCTTCATCGCCTTCCAGTGTTCGGACTGTTTGTGTTCCTCCTTGTCGGCAATGCCGACGATGAAGGCGGCGAGGGCTTGATCGGTCAGCTTTTTGGCGCGAGTGCGAACGGGATCCTTTTTCGCTTCCTCGTCGGCCTTTCGCTCCGCTTCGGATTTGGGCTCTGGGGATTTGTCGCTCACCAGTTCCTTCGTGCCGGCGTTGTTCGTGGTCACGTTGACGCTCTGGACTTCGAGCTTCTTGGCCTTCTGTTCATCATCGACGAACTGCTTCGACCAGTCGCCGGCGACTTTCAACAGTGTTGCTTCCAGTTTTGCGTGCTCTTGGGCCTTGTCGGGAATGATGGTCTGCTCCGGGAGTTTACGGCCTTCGGAAGGAATGCCGAAGAAGTTCTCGGAGTTGATGTAGCTGATGCCGACGATGATGACGAAGATCACGACGCCGAGCTTGAGAAGCACCAGCGCCGTGTTGGACGCGGCGCTTTCACGAATGCCGATGACGAGCACCGCCGTGCAGGCCATGAGGATGACCACGGCCGGGAGGTTCATGATCGCGCCGGGCGTCGAGAAGGGGTCGCTGCAAAGCCACCACGGCACTTTCGGGATGTGCAGCACCTCCAAGAGCTTGTTAAGGTAGTTGGACCAAAACGAGGCAACCGTGGCGGCGCTCATAGCGTATTCGAGGATCAAGTCCCAGCCGATGATCCAGGCAAAGACTTCGCCCAGAGTGGCGTAGGCGTAGGTGTACGCGCTGCCGGCGACCGGCGCCATTGAAGCGAATTCAGAGTAGCAGAACGCCGCCAGGGCGCAGGCGATTCCCGCGATGGCATACGACAGCAAGACGCCCGGCCCAGCGTCATTCGCTGCGACGCGGCCGGTCATCACGAAGATACCGGCCCCGATGATCGCTCCGACGCCCAGCGACGTCAGGCCGACCGGCCCCAGCACCCGGCGCAGGCGGTTCTCCCCCTTCGCCTCGGCATCGAGCATCTCCAATGTCTTTGTCGCGAATAGTCGGTCCCAGAACATAGGCATCCCTTTGTTGTTTACGTTTAGCGCTCGCCCGGCGCCATGCAATCGCTACGCCGCAAGCGGTTACTCCCGATTCATCCGTCGCCACAGAAAATACACCGGTATCCCCGTCAGCACGATCAAGAAGCTTGGCCAACTGTACTTCGGCTTGGCGACCAACAGCGAAAGCATGATGACGGCACAAACCACAATATATAGAGCCGGGATGACCGGGTAACCCCATGCTTGATAAGGCCTCGGCGCATCGGGCTTGGTGTGCCGCAGCACAAAGACGGCCGAAACCGTCAGGATGTAAAAGAAGAGCGCCGCGAAGATGATGTAGTCCAACAGGTCGCTGTATCCGCCGGAGAAGATGAGCACGATGGCCCATGCACATTGCAGCCAAATGCCGACCGCGGGCACGCCGTAACCATTGAGTCGTCCGCACGATTGAAAGAAGAGCCCGTCTTTGGCCATCGCGTAATACATGCGTGCGCCCATGATGGTCAGGCCATTGTTGCAACCGAAGGTCGAGATCATGATGATGACGGCCATCAATGGCACGCCGACCCCTGGCGAGACTTCCTCCAGCACGGCCGTCCCGACGCGATCGTCTTTGGCGTGATTGATGCCGCGCTGAAACGCTGCGTTCTCGGCGTTGTCGGGCACGTCCTTCTTGCCGTTCATGGGGAGGGCCGACAGGTACGCGAAGTTGGCGAGGATGTAAAGGAGAATGACGCTGCCGGTGCCGAGGACCAATCCCCAGGGCAGGGTGCGCTCCGGTTCCTTTACTTCGCCGGCGACGTAGGTGACGTTGTTCCAGGCGTCCGACGAGAACAGCGAGCCGACCATGGCGCCGCTGAGCACTAGGACAATCGCCAGCGGCGCCCAGTGCGTGAAGGAGTCCATCTGCTTGAAGGCGTCCGTCGTGTACATGCCGTTCCACAGATCGGCGGTGTTTCGGCTAATGGCGTCAGCGTTGGCGGCGACGGTCAGGCCGAGCACAATCAGCAGCGCCAGGCCGAGGAGCTTCGACACGGTGAACAAGTTCTGAACCCAGCGTCCGCCTTCGATGCCGAAGGTGTTGATCGCCGCAAGAATCACCGCGACGGCGACGGCGACCAGTTGGCCCGACGAGACCTTGAAGCCCTCCCGTTTGAAGAACTCGATCGGCTTCTCCATCCAGGGCACTGGTATCTCGATGATATACGTCGTCTCGCTCAAGGTTAGCGCGGGGATGTAATAGTTCGTGCCCAGCTCCGGCACTAGAACTCCGAGGAATTTAGCAAACGCAACGCCGACCGCCGCGATGAAGCCGGTCTGAATGACGAGAAAGGTCGTCCAGCCGTTGAGAAACGCCCAGAGTGGCCCATAGGCTTCACGCAGGAAGACGTACTGTCCGCCGGCGTCGGGCATCATGGCGGCGAGTTCCGCATAGCTGAGAGCGCCGATGACGGTGAGCACGCCGGTGAGCAGCCAAACGAGGATCAACCAGCCTGGCGAACCGACGTCGCGCGCAATGTCGGCCGAGACGATGAAGATGCCGGAGCCGATCATCGACCCGGCAACGAGCATGGTGGCGTCGAACAGTCCGAGTTTTTGCTGAAAGGTCGGCGCTGCCTGCGTGCTCATGCTGCTTCCTTTCCGACCGGACTGCGAGATGGGTATCAGGGAAGGGTAACAAAAGCGTAATCGATTGGCAAAGGGTTTTCCATGATTTCGTTTAGCGCTCGCGCGGCGCCATGCGAGCGCTCAACGAAAATCAGGACGTGCGTTCAACGATCAACGTCACCGGGCCGTCGTTGACGAGCTCGACCTTCATGTCGGCCCCGAAGACGCCGGTCGCGGCCGGGATGCCGAGCGCCTTGACGGCATCAATAAACGTCTCGTAAAGTGGAATCGCGATGGGAGGCGGAGCGGCGTCGATGAAGCTGGGTCGCTTGCCCTTGCGGCAATCGCCGAACAGCGTGAACTGGCTGACGATGAGCATCGCGCCGCCGACTTCGGCGAGATCGCGGTTCATTTTGCCGTCGGCGTCGTTGAAGATGCGCAGGCCGACGATCTTCTCGGCCAGCCAGCGAGCGCGTTCGGCCGTGTCGTCGTGCGTGATTCCCAAGAGGACGAGAAGTCCCGCGTCAATGGCGCCAACGGTCGCCCCATCGATCACGACGTTGGCCCGCGACACTCGCTGCACGACCGCACGCATGGCGTTCTTCTCCAACTTCTTCTATTATCCCTTGAAGCCCGCGGTTCAGCGCAGCGAAACCGCGGGATAGGAGGAGTCCATCATGAGCGACCACAAACCGAAGCGCGAATACTCCGCCCATCAGCAGAAGATCATCAAGCGCTACTACGACAACATCGACGGCATTGCTCTGCAGAGGCTGTCCGACCTCGTAGGAGAATTGTACCTGGCCGAAGGGAAGAAGAAAGAAAAGCTCTGGCAGAACGTGCAGAAGGTGATGGAGAAACTCAAAGTCCCGAAGCCACGCGTCGATCAGATCATGGCTCAGAAGAACCCAGTCATGGTCGCGGAGCTGGTGAAGGAACTGCAGGCGAGCAAGTAACCGTCAGAGCCTGAAGCGTAAGCGAAGGATGCGTTCTCTTCGCTTACGCTACAGGCTCTGATGTTTGACCGAAAAACAATTGGCGCGGGCCCGCAAACCGAGTAGACTCAACCTTCTCGCCAACGACGCTCTTCGCACAGGGGAATTCTCATGAACGCTCGCTACATGGCATTCACTCTGGCATTGGCCGCCATCGCCGGACTGCCCGCGGTTTCGCAGCAGAAGAAAGAGGAGTTGTTCCTCGATCCGATCAACGTCAAGGTGCCGCACATTTCGACGGACAAGAGCGTCAAGTACGATTACGACATCGTCTACGTCCGCACGCCGCGCAAGGGCGATAAAGCGAGCAGCAAATGGACCGAGATCGCTCATCCTGCCATCATGGATCCGCAAGGCGATCTGATGCTCCTGCATCCGGACGGCAGCGAAGAGTTGCTCGTCGAAGGCGGCATCGACGGCTCGGTCACCGATCCCTACGTCTCATTCGACGGCCAATGGGTGTACTATTCGCACCTCAAGGGACTCAAAGGCACGAGCCAGCACGGGCAGCCGCCGTATCAAGGCGCGGACATTTTCAAGATCAACGTCAGGACGAAGAAGATCGTCCAGCTCACGCACCAAGCATGGACGCCGAACCTTGGCGCCGCGAAGTGGTCGAGCGGCATGCTCTCCCCTCGCGCTCCGGGTGAGGGACCGGGGGTGAGGGTGAAGGAGAAGGACACGACCTGGCTCAACTACGGCGTCTTGAACATGGGACCGTGCCCGCTGCCCGGCGGGCGATTGATCTTCACGTCGAACCGCAACGCCTTCAAGCCGCCCAAGCATCCGTCGCCGACGTTGCAACTCTTCGTCATGGACGACGACGGCAAGAACGTAGAAATGATCGGCCATCTCAACATTGGCATGGCCTTGCATCCGGTGGTCCTGAAAGATGGTCGCGTCATTTTCAGCTCGCTTGAATCGCAAGGATTGCGTTCGGGGATTCTGTGGGGCCTGTGGATCATCAACCCGGACGGCACAAACTGGGGGCCGGTGCTGAGCGCCCTACTGCCCGGCGAAGGAGCGCCGAACGCGTTCCACTTCCAGACGCAGATATCGAGCGAGCACATCATCGCGGAAGAATACTACAACCAGAACAACAGCGGCTTCGGCGGATATTACAAGCTGCCTCGCCCGCGCTCGGAAAGCTACGATGCGGAGTACGTAGCCAAACGCATGCCGCCAGCGTTCGGCCCGGCCTGGCAAGGCGATGAACGCAACCCGCCGCTGCGCAATGGGCGGTTCTCCAACGGTCGCGGCAAGTACTCGCGGCTGCCGTTCAGCCCGTACGCCATCGAGTCGTTCACGCGTTTCGCCAACTTCGGCGAAGGCCCGGCGGACCCCTCCGTGCGCGATCAGAAGGATTCGCCCGCCGTCGGCAAGTTCACCCATCCGTCCGGCGCTCCCGACAACCATCTACTCACCTGCTACACGCCCGGCCCCGCCAATCATCAATACGCTCACTACCCGATGCCCGACGGCGGCATCTATCTGATCAAGGACGGCAAGCCGATCGACGAACCGGCTCAGATGCGCCTCATTAAGAACGACCCGAAGTTCAACGAGCAATGGCCTCGCGCCGTCGTGCCATACAAACGCATCTTCGGCGTCGATGAGCCGACGAACCTCACCCGCCTCGCCAACGACGGCAAGCTGTCGAAACATCTGCCCGAAGGCACGCCTTATGGCCTCATCGGGACCTCGAGCTTCTACAAGCGCGAGAGCTATCCGGGCGGCGGCGTCCCCCAGGGCAGCGTCACCGCGACCTACATGGGCAAGAAGAAAGGCGGCTACGAAGGGCTCGATCCGTTCAACACCTCCGAGAATGGCGCGTCGCTCAACTGGGTCAACCAAGGCGCCGACGCCGGACGATACTCGAACGACGACATCCATGCCGTTCGCATTCTTGTCATGGAGCCGACGACCGATCGCCAGCAAGGCTACAAGGCGGGCCGACGCTTCTTCAGCCACGCCCAGGAACGCCTGCGCATCCTGGGCGAGATTCCGCTACGCCACTTCCAAGACGGCAAGCAACTGCTCGATCCCGATGGCAATCCCGATACCAGTTTCCTCGCCAAGATCCCTGCCGACGTCGCCTTCACCTTCCAGACGCTCGACAAACGCGGCATGGTGCTCAACATGGCCCAGACCTGGCATCAAGTCCGCCCCGGCGAAATCCGCAACGACTGCGGCGGCTGCCACGCCCACAGCCAGCACCCCACGCCGTTCTCTGCAACCGCCGCAGCCAAAAAGGACTATCCGATCTTCGACCTGACCACGAAAGCGCCGCTGTTGACGACGAAAGCGAAGGACGAATCGAAGCAGCGCTGGGACGGCAAGAACGAGACCGGATTGCGTTACGGCGTGCCTCCCTCGTCAGCGGGGGGAGGAAGCCACGTTGTCAACGTCGAATACCACCGAGACATCAAGCCGCTGCTCGATCGCAGCTGCGCCGCCTGCCACACGCAGAAGTCCGCCAACCCGCCCGCCAAGCTAGTGCTCGATGACGACAAGGTCATGCCCGTGTCCAATCGGCCCGCTGTTCCGGGGACGTACTATCGCCTCGCCATGGACCGCGAGGCCAAGTTCGGCCACAAGCCGGTGATCCACAACGGGCAATGGCGGCAGACCAACGCCTCGCGCTACATCCGCGAGTTCCAGTCACGCCGCAGCATGCTGATTTGGAAAATCTACGGCGAACGTCTCGACGGCTTTTCGAACGACGACTTCCCGACCGAAAAGGTCCCCGGCGACGCCAACACGCTGATGTTGAAAGGTCAGCCGGTCGCGAACACGCCGCAGAATCGCAACCTCGCCGATCTCGATTACCTGCCGCCGCAATGTCCGCCGCCCGACGGCAAGGTCCCGCCGCTGTCGGATGAAGAGAAACGCACGTTCGTTCGCTGGATCGATCTCGGCTGTCCGATCGACCTGGATTACGATCCCGCCACGCCCCAAGCGCGAGGCTATGGTTGGATGCTCGATGATAATCGTCCGACGCTGACCGTGACGTCTCCGACGCCGAACGTCAACGCCAAGCTCGATCGCATTCTGATCGGCATGCACGACTACGACACCGGGCTCGACCTGAAGTCGTTCACGGTGACGGCCGACTTCGCGATCGACGGCGTCAAGCCGGGCGAGAACTTGGCGTCAAAGTTCAAGGCCGTCAACCAGGGCGTCTGGGAATACCGCCTGACGACGTCAGTGACGGAATTGCCGCGCGGCGTGCTGACCGTTTCCGTTCGCGATCGCCAGGGGAACGAATCACGTATCGTGCGGACGATCTCGGTTGCAAGACAATGAGCCGAACTGGCATGCCTGATCCTTGGTGAGACGGCCGGTTTGTTTGCCGACCTGTGAACGCCTCGGTTCGCCTCAATGTGAATTGCGGAGTGACGCTATGCATCCGAGTGCAGCGGCAGTGATGATGATCCTGCTCGGTACGGTGTCCGCCGACGAAGTCGTTGTGCCGCTCAAGCAGGTGCCGGCGCCGGTTTTGAATGCGGTCAAGAAACGGTTTCCCAAGGCTCAGATCAAGCAAGCCACGCGCGTCGTCGAGGCAGGCGTGACGACGTATGAAATCGAACTCGACCGGAATGGAATGTACATTGAAGTTGCCCTGACGCCGGCAGGCGTCATCACCGAGATTCGCCGTGAGATCACAGAAAAAGACCTGCCCAGGGCCGTGACCAAAACGCTGGCGACCAAATACCCAAAGGCCGAGATCGACGACATCTGCGCCATCTATGTCGTGGAGAAGGGGGTCGAGAGGCTTCTGCAATATGAGGTCGACCTCGTCACGGCTGACAACCGCGAGTTGGAACTCGTCGTCAGCCCGGCGGGCGAGGTGCTCGAAGAGACCCAGACGAACAAGAAGTGACAATCCGACTGCTACGCCGCGACCGGCGGAATCGAGGAGCCTGAATGTCGTCCGTGCCGATGCAAGCCTGGGTCGTCACCTTCGCGGGGACGGCGATCAACCTTTGTCTCGGCATCCTTTATGCCTGGAACGTCTGGAAGAACAGCTTGATCGCCACAGCCGAGCATCCGGCAGGCTCGGCGATGGTTGGCGTCAACGAAGGCTGGGTGTATCTGACGAAGGCGGAAGGAACCTGGGCCTACTCAATTTGCGGTTTCGTCTTCGCGATATTCATGATCGCCGGTGGACGCATTCAAGACCATTTCGGCCCGAAGGTCGGCGCGACGGGCGGTGGGCTCTTTCTCGCCGCCGGGTGCATCCTTTCCGGGCTGATGAAAAGCTATCTCGGCCTCATCCTCGGCTTCGGTATCCTCGGCGGTATCGGCATGGGCTTGGCGTACGCGGCCACTACGCCGGCGGCCGTCAAGTGGTTCGGGCCGCACCAGCGCGGGCTCATCGTCGGCCTGGTCGTCGGCGGCTATGGCGGGGCCGCCATCTACATCTCGCCGCTCGCCAAATACCTGATTGACAACTACGGCATCTCCGGCAGCTTCATCGGGCTGGGCATCTTCTTCGCCGTCGTCGTTGTCATCGCCGGACAACTTCTCGCGTGGCCGCCCGACGAATATGTCGCGCCAGCGCCGGGCGTGGTTATACCTCCCATCGCTAACGCGTCCGGCTCGTCAATGCCTAGCGGCGAAGATTGGTCCGCAGGCGACATGATGCGGACCGTTCAGTTCTATGCGCTGGTGTTTCTCTTCTTCGGCTCGGCGCAATCCGGGCTACTGGTGATCGCCAACGCGACGCAGTTGCTCAAGGACACCGCGCTGTACGCCGATGCCGCCACGGTCGCGTTCTTCGGCGCCAATGCGTGGATCCTGTCATCCTACGGCGGCCTGGTCAATGCGGTCGGCCGGGTCGGCACGGGGAGTTACTCGGATCGCATCGGCCGATCCAACGCCTACCTTATCAACGGCGCCGTCTCGGCGATCTGCTTGTTCGTGACGCCGTGGATCATGCAGAGCGGCAACGTCGTGCTGTTGTTCCTCGTCATCGGCGTGGCGTACTGGCAGTATGGCGGCGGCCTGGCGCTCTTGCCCGCGTTCACCGCCGACTTCTTCGGCTCGAAGAACCTCGGCTTCAACTACGGGCTGGTCTTCCTCGGCTGGGGTTTCGCTTTCGCCGTCTCGCAGATCGCCGGCTACATCGAAGACGTCACCGGCAGCCTCGACTACGCCTTTTATCTGTCGGGAGGATTGCTGATCGCGGCCGTTTGCATCTGTGCCATAACGAAGAGGCCTGAACGATAGCGGTTATTACGCTCTGCCGGTTTGCGCGGGATCTCAATCGCGATGTGCATCTTGTTGTATCATGAATCTAAGGCTCCGTTCGCTGGCGCTCGGGGCTCGTCGTCCGCACAAGGAGTCGCGAATGCCAATCCGCACTTTTTCGATCGGTTTGCTTCTCCTGTTGGTTCCATCGCCCACCCAAGCCGCCAAGGTCAAAGTTTGGCATCCGCATCAGCAGAGTCATTACGACAAAGCCAAGTTCAAGGACGCTGTCGTCACCAGCGAAGGGGCGCTGCGGCTGTCGCGCCTTGTGAAACCGCTGCCCGGGCTGGAGGCGAGCAATGTTTGGGACCTGGCCGAGGACAAGGCGGGCAATCTCTATGTCGCCACCGGCGACGAAGGCAAGCTCTACAAGGTCACTCCCGACGGCAAGGTCACGCTCATTTACACGAGCAAGGATAGCCACATTTTCTCGCTGGCCGTCACGCCGGAGGGGACCGTGTACGCGGGGACAGGGCCGACGGGCAAGATCATCCGTGTTCATGAAGACGGCAAGGCAAACACGATTGCCGAGGATCTGGGCAACTATGTCTGGTGCTTGGCTTACGACCCGACATCGCAAAACCTATACGCCGGCACGGGGCCGAAAGGAAAAATCTATCGCGTCACGCCGCGCGAGGCCGCGGTCTTTTACACGACCAAGCAGGACCACGTTCTCAGTTTGGCCGTCGGCGACAAGGGCACGCTCTACGCAGGCACCGACAAGGGCGGATTGATCTATCGCATCGCGCCGGCGGGCAAAGGATTCGTCCTCTATCACGCCAATCAGCCGGAGGTTCGTACACTGCTCGTCTCCGGCGACATCGTTTTCGCCGGCACCAGCGCACCGGTGGCCCGCAAGGGAGGCTTTAGCGGCGGCCCGTCGAAGTTCGACGACAAGGGCCCCGCGCCCGGCGAGAACTCCCTGTATCGCATCGCCGCCGACGGCAGCGTCCGCGAACTCTATCGGGATAAAACGATGTTGCTTCGCCTTGCTCAACAGCGCGGCAAGATGCTTGTCGCCACCGGGATGCAGGGCCAACTCTTTGAGATCAACGAATCGACCAAGGAGAAGACCGAAATCGCCCGCCTTGAGGCCGGACAGATTCACGCGCTGCTGTTGCGCCGCGACGGCCAAATCGTGCTGGGCACCGGCGATCCGGGGAAGCTGTTCGTTCTCGACGATCGCTTCGCTGGCAAAGGCACGGTGCTGTCGGAAGTGCTCGATACCAAAATCCAGAGCAAGTGGGGTGCAATGACCTGGAAGGCCGACACACCGGCGGGCACATCGGTCAGCGTCGCCGTCCGCTCGGGCAACGTCGCCGAGCCCGACGACACGTGGAGCCCCTGGTCAATCGAGCAGACCGCGCCGGGCACGAAGGCCAATGCGCCGCTGGGCCGCTATCTGCAATACCGGGTCACGCTGACGAGCGACAATCCCAAGGCAACGCCGGAGTTTCGCCAACTCGCGCTGCGCTATCAAACGATCAATCAGGCCCCGGAGGTTTCCAGTCTTGAGGTTCCCGATCTCGACACCAAGGACATCGAGAACGCCAAGAAGCTCAAAATCCGCTGGAACGCCAGCGACCCCAACGACGACGAGTTGACCTTCACCATCTACTGCAAGAAAGAAGGCTGGAAGGATTGGGTCCTGCTCGAAGAGAACTACGACAAGAACAACTACGACTGGGACACGACCGGCATCCCGTCGGGGCTGTATCAGATCAAGGTGGTCGCCAGCGATCGCAAGGACAACGCCGACGAGGACGCGTTGACGGCACAGCGCATCAGCAATCCTGTGCCGGTGACGCACCTGCCGCCGAGCGTGACGGTGAAGCTGGTCGGCTTCGAGAACGGCGCAGCCATCATCGAAGCCAGCGCGACCGACCCGTTCGTTCGGCTCACCGAGGCGTCGTTCGCCGTCGACGGTAAGCGCTGGACTAATGTGTTTCCGACCGACGGCCTGTTCGATTCGAAAACGGAGACGTTCCGCTTCAAGACGGACGCCCTTCGCCCCGGCACGCACGTGCTGGTGCTGCGCGTCCGCAACGCCGCGGGCACCTGGGGTTCGGGGGATGTGGTGATTACGAAGGAGTGATGGTATCTCGGCCTGTCAGCCCGGAAACAAAAACACATCGGCCTGCACCCAGGCCTTTGGCCTGGGCTGATAGAAACGGCTTTTCATGCCGAATACCGCCGACGGGCAACATAGTGGTATCATGGCCAATTCATCGACCGAAAATCGCTCCACCCTCGACAGCCCTATCCTCTTCGACCTCACCGGCCGCACCGTGATCGAAGCAGCCGGGCCGGATGCGGCCACGTTTTTGCATAATCTCTGCACGCAGGACATTAAGACGTTGCCTGTCGGCGAAACGCGTGAAGCGTTCTTGACGACGAACAAGGCTCGCGTCGTGGCTCACGTGTGGATCACGCACCGGGCGACCAATCTGTTTTGGCTCGAGACGGTCGCCCGGCAGGCGGAAAAAATCCTCGAGCATCTCAATCGCTTTCTGATCAGCGAACAGGTCGAGTTGACCGATCGCACGCTGGAAGTTGGCGTCCTGCGCGTCATCGGGGCGGGCGCTGGCTCACTCGCGGGATCGCACGGCCGATCGCACCAATTGTCCGGCGTCGAAGGGGTCGATTGCTTCTACCCGATCAAGGAAGCGGCGACGCTTCGCCAATCACTTGTCGCCGCCGGAGCGACGCTCGGCGATGCCGCTTGGTACAACGTCCTACGCATCGAAGCCGGGCTGCCCGAGTACGGCATCGACATCGACGAAAATCGCCTGGCCATGGAAGTCAACCGCCCGCAGGCCATCTCCTACAACAAGGGCTGCTACCTCGGCCAGGAAACCATCGTAATGGCGCGCGATCGCGGCCAGGTCAATCGGCTCCTCATGGGAATCACGATCGCCGGCGACACGCCATTCGCCGCCGGCGCCAAGGCGATGCGCGGCAACGACGAGGTCGGCCAGGTCACATCGTCCGTGTTCTCGCCGCGGCTTGGACAAGTGATCGCCCTCGCTTATTTGAAACGCGGCTCGTGGGACGCGGGGACGAAGGTCGAAGTCGATGGCAGACCCGGAATTGTCAGCGCGTTGCCGTTTTGTTAGCCGGACGCGCAAGCGACGGATGGAGTGTCCGTCGCTTGCGCGTCCAGCTAACGAGTCGCCACGCTGCCGTACAGGGCAATGAACGACAGCAAATTCAGCGCGACATGCAGCGTAATCGGGCCGACCAGGCTTTGCGTGCGGTAGGCGATCCAGCCGAGCACTAGACCGAAGAGGAAGAGCGGCACCGGGGCGGGCCAAGGATGAATCACGGCGAACCACATCGCTGAGCCATAGATCGCAAGATAAGAGTTGGCGTGCGACCATTTGTATTGCCTGGCCTCGTCGCGCTCGCTGGGTTCCGGGCTTGGCTCGAGCATCCAATCTTGCGTTTCCATTTCGTCAAGGTCGAAATCGCGTTTCAGTTTGTGCATCCAGTAGGCATAGCCGAAGGCCAGCGTGACTGCAAAAAAGGACGGTAGTACTTTCTCGTAGTTGACCTCAAAGCGGCCCGAGTCCAGGTTGAACGGGACAACATCGTGTCCAACCAAGAAAACGGACGACGCGACAAGAACGACATGCCCGACGAGCGATGCCCGCCTCAACCAGCCCAGCAGAATGCCGCGCACGAGGACTTCTTCGAGGATCGGCGCCGCTATTGTGGCTTGGAAGCCCATCAGGGTCCATTCCCAGAAGGGCGGATCGTGCCGGCCCTGCGCCACCATCTGATGAATGGTACTCGGCAACAAGAATGTCAGAAGGGCGAAGATGCCAAGCACGATCGGCGTCACCGGCACGAACACCGCCAGGCCGAGGGCGACGTTGTTCGGCCAGCGCGCCCACGTCAGGCCGTACTGGTGCGGTCGATCGCCGATGCGAATGTAGAGCAGGTAGAACAAGAAAGCCAGTATCACCGTAAGGCTCAACGGACTGCTGATGACGGCGCAGCGCTGGACATACTCGCGCAGTTCAGGCGTCATTCGCTCGAGATCGGGACTCGGCCCAATGAGAGGCAGGAAGAAACCCACGGCGATCAGACCTTGCACGATCAGAAGCGGAAACCCGAAGGTGGCGCAGATGCTGATGAAGACTTCTTGTCCCGTCCATGAGCCGGGCCGCAGTCGCTGAATCGGCAGCCAGCGCTCGCTCAGCGCGGGAACAAGAAACCACATGACCACCAGCGCGATCACGGAGACGCCGGCGACGATGGCATAGGCGATGGCGTTCCACTTCAGATCATGCAGGCCATCGTTCACGGCGATCCTTTTTTTCGGATAACATGAGTAACAGCCTCTTCGTTTAGCGCCCGCGTGGCGCCGTGCGAACGCTAAACGAAGAGGCGGAACACCACGCGGCGGCAAAGTCGTTTTGTATGAACAACATCCTCGAACGCATCGTGATTTCAACGCGGCGGGACCTAGAGCGTCGCCGAGACGCCACTCCGGTTGCTCACCTGGAGGCGCGATTGTCGATCGCTCCGCCGGTGCGCAACTTCCGCGCCGCCCTCGAACGGGGCATGTCCCCCTCACCCCTGACCCCTCTCCCACAAGGGGCGCGCGGAAAACTCGCGATCATCGCCGAGGTCAAGAAGGCGTCGCCCTCCGCCGGCGTGTTGCGGGCCGACTTCGATCCGGTCGCCATCGCCCGCATCTACGCAGCCAATGGCGCCGACGCCATCAGCGTGCTCACCGATGAGCCCTTCTTCCAGGGACACTTGTCGTATCTGACCGCGATTCGCCAAGCGGTCGCGCCGCCGGTGCTGCGCAAGGACTTCATTGTCGATGCCTACCAGGTGATCGAAGCCCGCGTCGCCGGCGCCGATGCCGTCCTGTTGATTGCCGAGATCCTCGGCCCTCGCGAACTCCCGGCGCTCTTGACGCAGATCCATGACCTCGGCATGCAAGCGCTCGTCGAGTTGTACGATCGCGAAAATCTGCAACGAGTGCTCGATGCCGGCGCAAAAATCGTGGGGATCAACAATCGCAACCTGCGCACGTTCGTGACCAGCCTCGACCACACGCTGGAACTCGTTGAGAGCATTCCCGCAGAGTGCTGCTGTGTGAGCGAGAGCGGCATCCGAACACGGGCCGACATGGAGCGACTCGAGGCCGCCGGCGTCAAGGCAGTGCTCGTCGGCGAGACGTTTATGCGCTCCGATGACATTGGCGCAAAGCTGCGCGAACTGCGAGGCAACGGATGACCTTATCCGTACACGTTGCCGAGTGCCTACAGCGCCATGGCCACGGTCAATCGCCCGGCATCGTCGCCGTTTCCGGCGGACCCGATAGCGTGGCGCTGGCGCATGTGTGCGCCGACCTCTTGCGATCTGGCACACTTCCGCGACTCACGTTGGCTCATATCAACCATCAACTGCGCGGCGACGAGAGTGACGGCGACGAAGCGTTCGTCCAGGACCTCCCGATGGCCTGGAACCTCGCCGACACGCCGCGCATTCGCTGCGTCACAACGCGAATCGCCGTCGCGACGATTGCCGAGGCCGAGCGAGAAAACCTCGAAGGCGTAGCCCGACGCGAGCGCTATCGCTGGCTCACCGAACTCGCGGTCCAAGAACAAGCGGCCTGGATCGCCGTCGGACACACGGCCGACGACCAGGCGGAGACGGTGTTGTTTCGCTTGTTGCGTGGCAGCGGCGTTCAAGGGCTCTCCGGCATGACCGAATGCCGACCGCTCGACGTGACCGTGTCGCTCGTTCGGCCGCTGCTCTCTGTTCGCCGTGCCGATGTCCTACAGTACCTGCAAGACCGACGGATCACGTATCGCATTGATTCATCCAACGCCGATATGCGTTTCATGCGAAATCGGCTGCGTCTTGATTTGCTGCCTCGCTTGACGGAAGAGTACAATCCGGCGATTGTCGACGTACTTTGCCGACTGGCCGACCAATGCCGAGGCCTTGCCACGGAAGAATCGCAACGTGCGGAAGCCCTATTGGAGCAAGCCGAATTGCCTCGGGCGAAGGACGTCCTCGTGTTGTCGGCGATAGTTCTTGAGAAAGCCCCAGTGGACGATGTTCGCGCAATATTTCGGCTGGTCTGGCAGCGCGAGAGTTTTCCGATGGGCGACATGGACTACGACCGCTGGCAACGCTTGGCACAGATTGCAATGGGCAGAGCGTCGGCGTGCGATTTCCCGGGACGCCTGCACGTCGCGCGTGTCGGCCGCGTCGTGCAGATTCGTTTGCCATCAGAGCCTGAAGCGTAAGCGAAGGAAGCGCAAAGAAATTCAGAGCGGATTCATCGTTTGCAAGGCGCCGGGCGGGCGCGAAACGAGGAGCGCGCAAAAAAATGCAGGCCGGCGCCGTTCCCCCGATAGGCGGCCGACCTGCTACGTGAGAGTGCCAGCCTCTCGCGTTTTTTCTAGCTACGGGCGTTCGCGCGAGCCGGTGCTCAGCGTGAGCCGTTGCTGTTCGCGATTGAGTTCATCCTCCAACTCTTGCGCTCTTTGATGGGCGTTCTGCTCGTTAATCTGTTCCGGCAAAACCGCCGGGAACGCTTTGACGTTCATGTCAACCAGCGGCGGCATCGTGATCAGTGCGGGGGGCGGCGCGGCGGTGAAGCATCCCGCACACAACAGCAGTCCGACAAGGATGGCAATTCGCTTCATCAGCGGCCTCCCTTCTTTGTGTCGGTTTCGTTCGCCGAAGGCACGACTGTTCGAATCTGGTTCTTGGTCGCCAGGTAGATGTCATAAGCTCGGCCGTCCAGTACTTGGGCCTTGCGGCGAAGGTCCTCGTCGCCGGTCGCGTTGGCGATTTCCATGAGCCGATTGCAGATTTCCTGGCGGCGCAGCCAATCGTTGGTGGCCTGCGTCGCTTTGGTGGCGTTAATAGTTTCCTGGAGCTTGGCGGTGTCGGGCTTGACCTCTTCCTTGGCGGGTTTCTCCGACTTGCGTTCGAGCGTGGGCGTGAACCAGCGTGTGAACCAGTTGCCTGATTCTTGCGCCGACGCCAGGCCGACGATGCCGAGGCTCAGCGCGATCGTTAACGCTGCCCACGTGAAGCGCATGGTCTTCCCCCGTGCCCCATATTCCGAACGCCTTCTTCCCCACAAAGAGGGCCGATCGACGTTTTTCTGATTTTTCGCTCAAGTGTGGCGGCCCTATGCCAGAAACGGGATGAGTTGTCCAGAGGAGATTGGAGAAAAAATGGATTGGTTTCTCGTTCAGCGCCCGCGGCTCGCCTGGTGGAATGGAGTCGCTGGCAGTGCAACGCGAGCGCTAAACGAAAACCGGTTTGATTCATATATCGACATTCACTACCCGAGGGCTGAAAATGCATCGATTCATGTTCCTTTTCATTGGCGTACTCGTCGCGGCGTCGGCAAACGCGGGCGATCCCAGCGTCAAGAAAACCATCGACTACGTGCAAAAGTTGCAAGCCGCCAACGGCGCGTTTCGCCCCTTCGAGGCGAAATCGGATGAGCCGACGCCGGGTCCGACTCTGCGTTCCACCTCAGCCGCGATTCGAGCACTGAAGTACCTGGGCGGCGAGTTGCCAAACAAAGAAGGCTGTGTCAAGTTCGTCGAAAGCTGCTGGGACCGCGACGCCGGCGCGTTTTGCGATGAACCCAAGGGCAAGCCCGACGTCTTCACGACGGCTGTCGGCATCATGGCGGTCGTTAACCTCCAGCTGTCCACGCAAGCCTACTCCGACGCATCGATCAAGTATTTTCGCGACAACGCCCGGACGTTCGAAGAAGTGCGGCTCGCGGCCGCTGGCATGGAGAATCTCAAGGCGACGACCCCAAAAGTCGAGCTGTGGCACAAGCCAATCGCGGCGCTGCGCAACGACGACGGCACGTTCGGCAAAGGCCCCGGCCTGGCGCGCGACTCGGCAAGCGCCGCCGTCACGCTGATGCGCCTCGAGCCTAGCGCCGATTTGCCGAAGGAGCGCATCCTGAAAGTCATTCGCGCCGGCCAGCGGCAGAACGGCGGCTGGGGCAAAGGCGACAACGAAATCGCTTCCGACCTCGAAACCACTTACCGCGTCATGCGCTGCTTTATGATGCTCAAGGCCCAGCCCGACAACGTCGAAGGCGTGCGCTCCTTCGTCGCCAAGTGCCGAAATGCGGACGGCGGGTACGGCATTGCCCCCGGCAAGACATCGACCGTCGGCGCCACCTACTTCGCGGTCATTACCATGCATTGGTTGAAAACGCCATGAAGAATTGACGAGCCGTGCACGAAGTAAGCGGCGCACTCCGTCGCCGCTTACTTCGTGCGAGGCTCTGACGGATCACTCATGCGCGTGCCAATCGGGCGACTGGTTCGAGCCTTCCTTTGTTAGCACCACAAAATCGTCCTCATCGCCGTCGATGCGCTGGACGCAAATCTGCCAGGGACCTTTCGGCGTTGGCGCCCGGCAAAACAAGAACATCGTGCCGTCGGGGGAATAGCGAGCGTCGTGCTGGACGTCGGGGCGGGTGGTGATTTGCTCGTCCGATTTGCCGTCGACGCGGACTTCGTGGATATGGCCTTTGTCGGACTGACAGAGGATTCGCTTGCCGTCTTTGGACCAGGCGGGGGTGCAGCAGGCTTCCTCGGTTTTGAGTTGGCCGAGTGGCTTGCCGGTGAGATCGACGAGAAAGATGCCGATCTTGGGGAGATGCCGGCTGGCGACAGCGATGGTCTTGCCGTCGGGGCTGAAGGCGGGGACGCCGCAGCGTTCCCAGTCCTTGGGGGTGACGAGGCGTTCCTTGCCGGTGTCGAGGTCGCGGACGAAGGTTTGGTTGTCGTTGATGAAGACGATCGATTTGCCGTTGGGGGCCCAGCTCGCTTCGCGTCCGGTGGTGATTTTTTTTGGTTGCGAGCCGTCGCGATTCATGACCCAGACTTCGGGGAATCCGCCGACGACGGTGGTGTAAAGAATGAGTTTGCCGTCGGGCGAGAAACGCGGGTCTGCATCGGGGCCTTCGCTTTTGGTGAGTTGCTTGGCGTTTTTGCCGCTCGCATCCATGCTCCAGATCTTGAGCGAACCGGAGCGATCGCTGACGAAGATGATGGTTCCTTTGAGTTTGGCGGCGTCGGGTTTACCTTTGGGCAGCGTTTTCTTCTCGTCTTCGGCGCCCGTGCTGACAAACGATAATTGATTTAGCGACAACGTGGCCCGACGCTTCGCGTCGTGAAATGCGACGCGGAGCGTCGCACCACGAAGCGCCGCCATGGCGCCGCGAGGTGTTGCGTCCATGGCGCGCACTCTCCGAAAGCCGTAGGGGTCGGTGCCGAAGCAGAGGTCGGCGAGCACGGCAAAATCTTTGTGACGATAGGCGGATCGGCATTTCTCCGCCTTGGTGTCCCAGGCGCCGCCGCGCAAAACTCGCTTGTCGCCGGTCGTCGGGCCGCGCGGGTCGTCCTTGGGGCTTTGCTTGTAGTACGAATCGCTGTAGCGGTCATGGCACCATTGCCACACGTTGCCATGCATGTCGTACAGGCCGAACCTGTTAGCCAGCTTTTCGCCGACCGGATGCGTTTTGCCCTTCGAGTCCGGATAAAGCCAGGCGTACTTGGGCAACTCCTTTTCGTCGTCGCCGAAGCAAAAGCGTCCGGTTCCTCTAGCTCGGCACGCGAATTCCCACTCGGCTTCCGTCGGCAGGCGATATCCGTCGGCGGCGAAATTGCAGTCCCACGTGTCGGTGTTGTAACACGGCGTCAGCCCGTCGAGTTCGGAGCATTTGTTGCAGAAGCGGACCGCGTCGATCCATTGCACGCGTTCGACGGGGCACTTGACATTGACATGCTTCGACGGATTGGTTCCCATGACCTTCGTGTAAAGCTCTTGCGTGACGGCATGCTTATCCATGTAAAACGCCGACACCGTCACGGGGTGCGGCGTTTCGTCCTCACGTCCGGCGGCATCGCCCATGGTGAAGGACCCGCCGGGGACGAGCACGAGTTCTCCACCCGTTTTCGAGGTGATGGTGTCGGCCGGCTTGGAGTCGTTCTGTGACTTGCCGGCGTCGCGCCGACAGCCAGCAGTCAGCGTCAGTAGAATGATCGTTGCGATTCGAATGATCTGCGGCATTATTCGTTCCTCTTGTTTACCCGCTCGCTTTTGGCGAGCGCGATGTTCGCGCTCGCCAAAGGCGAGCGGCTAAACACCAAAGTTATTTTGGCAAGCGTCAATCGAAAAGCGACTCTCGCTCGTCTTATTTGTTGACGATGATCTCAATCAGAGAATTGCAAAGGAGGTCAAACGTGCGATCGTATTTGCGTGGTGCCGTCCTCGGCCTGTTGGCGTTGGCGCTGGCCGCCTCGCCGGGCTGGACAGGCGGATTGAAGAAGCCGGGGTTAGTTCCCGAAACCTGCGGCGATCATGGAACGAACGTTCACTTTGAAAAGAGCGTCAAGGACGCGGCCGCCAAGGCTGCCAAAGAGCAAAAGCTCGTCCTGGCCATCCACATTTCCGGCTACTTCGAAGAACCGGACTATACCTGAAACAACGCTGAAGCGCTCCGTGTGAACGCTCTGGCGGACAAGAAGGTCGGCGAATACGTCGACAAGTATTTCGTCTCCGCTTTCCAACGCGTCGGCACCTTCCGCATCGTTGGCAAGCAAAAACAAGGCGGCAACGTCGCTTGCTACTTCTGCGCTCCCGACGGCCGGGTGCTCCACGCCGTGGCTGGGCCCGTGAACGCTCAACAATTCATGGCCGAAGCCCAGTGGATCATCGAGACCACCAAAAAAGCCATCGCCGACAGCAAAGGCGACGGCGGCAAGTTCAAGATCGCCATGCGGACCGCCCACGCCGAGAAATTACGCCGTGACCACGGCCTGACGGTCGAACCGATCACGTTCGATCCGCCCGAACCGCAGAACCCCAACGACGCGATTCAGTATCGCGACCCAACCGGCCAGCCGCTCGCTCCGGTGCTCCGTCCCGCGCCGATCGACGGGCCGGACGTGACGTTCCGCGCCCAGCTCGAAGCGACGCAAGCACAGAACAAGGGTGCTCCGTTCGCCAAGGCTGCCGCCGACAAAGCTGGCCGTCGCTGGGTGCTCTCCACGCAAGGCCAGGTCCACACGCTGATGGCCGCCCATTCGATGGCCAAGATCGATCGCGTCTATGCCTCCGTCTTCGAAGGCATCCTCGGCGAGCGCATTTCGACGCTCCCTGTCGAAGTCGTCGATCCGTTCCCCTGGAACAATCGCGGCCCACGCGGCAAATGAAAACGCCTGCCCACCTCCTGAACCCGCAGTCGTGAGACTGCGGGTTTTTTTATGCACAGGCTGCGTCGAGCCTGCACAGTCAATCGACCCGTCGCGGCGCGACGACATCGGCGGTCAGGCAACCGTGTGATTCGGATGGTTCGCGCCGCTCACAATTCGGCTTCGTGGGCATGCGATTGTGGTGAACGTCACGGCATTTCTTTGACGCGGATGCGGCGAAACTCAAACTTGCCGGTCTCGGCTTGCAGGCCGATGCCTTGGCCGCTCTTTTGTGGGATCTTCATGTTCTCCATGAGTTCGCCGTTGCACAGGCAGCGAGCGACGGCGCCGACGCTGCACTCGATCTTGTTGATGTCGACCGACTTGCCATTGAGCATCGCGATCGGTTTGCCATTCTCGACGCTCAGGGCCAGGGAATCCTTCTCGGTGAGGGCCTTGCCGTTGACGGTGGTGGTGACGACGCCGTTCTTCACGGTGATGTCGAGTTCGTTCCAGCCATCGTTTTTGAATTTCGTGAGTTTGCCTTTCATCTCGCCGCGGCGGATGAAGTCGCGGACCTGGAGTTGTGGGCCACGGATATAGACGCCGCTGTCGGCCTTGAGGGCGGCGCGGAATTCCAGCTTCAGGTTGAATTCGGTGTTGAATGCCTTGACGGTATAGAGATCCTTGATGCCTTTGCCTTCCTCGGCGACGATGATGCCGTCGGCGACGCGGAAGCGTTTGTCGGCGGTTTCGGTTTTGCCGGCGAGGTCGGTTTCCTTGCCGTACTTCCAGCCGGCAAGGTCCTTGCCATTGAACAGGCTCACGTAGCCGGGCTCCGGCTTGAAGTCGTCGCCGGCGCGGGTGGTCAAGGCGACGGCGAGGATGGCGAGCGGAACGAGTGCGAGACGCATGAGTGGCTCCTTCAAAAAAGTGTGGTGATGGCGAGGCCGGGAGCGTAAGCGACCGGCATCAGAGCCGGAAGCGTAAGCGACCGGTGTCTTTTGGGGGGCGAGGTTGAGTGTAGACGGCGATGGCGAGAAGTGCAATCACCAATTGGCGTCGGTCGGCGGATTTTCGTTCCGATTCGCGATATGATGAGCCGGGACGACACTGTACCGAGTACAGAGTACAGAGTATCGGCGGCTTGCGAGATCACTCGAATGAATCGTCGCGATTTCCTCTGGCAGTACGGCGGCGGCCTGGGCGGCATTGCGCTCGCGGCGCTGCTGGGCGATGACGGGCTCCTCGCACACACTCCCTCGCTTGCGCGTCGGGCTAACGCGCCGGCCAAGCGCGTCGTCCAACTCTTCATGTCCGGAGCCGCGAGCCAATGCGACACGTTCGATTACAAGCCGGCCCTCATTCGGCGCAACGGGCAGGCGTTCGATCCGGGCGGACGCGTCGAACTGTTTCAGTCCAACCCTGGCCACGTCATGCAATCGCCGTGGCGCTGGCGGCAGCACGGCCAGTGTGGCAAGTGGATCAGCGATCTCCTGCCTCACATCGCTTCCTGCGTCGATGACATCGCCTTCATCCCGTCGATGGTGTCACGCTCCAACGTGCATGGGCCGGCCACCTTCATGCAAAACACCGGCTTCGTACTGCCGGGCTTCCCCTCGATGGGCGCCTGGATCACCTATGGCCTCGGCTCGATGACCGACAACCTCCCCGCGTTCGTCGTCATCCCCGATTCGCGAGGCTACGCTCCGAACGGCCCCGCCAACTGGTCGAGCGCTTTCCTCCCCGCCAGCAACCAGGGTACGACGATACGCCCGAGCGACCGCAATCCGATCTTCGATCTTTTCCCCGGCCCGAACACCTACATCACCCCCGATAGCGAACGGGACGGCCTGCGTCTGCTGCAAGAGATGAACCGTCGCCACGCCGAGACGCGTCCCGGCGACACGCGGCTTGAGGGCCGGATTCAGACCTACGAGCTTGCCGCCCGCTTGCAACTCAGCGCACCTGAAGTGCTCGACATCTCGGGCGAAACGCGCGAGACGCAGCGGCTTTACGGGCTCGATCAGCCGATCACCGCCGAGTTCGGCCGCCATTGCCTGATCGCGCGTCGTCTATTAGAGCGCGGCGTCCGCTTCGTGCAAGTCTGGTCCGGCGCCGACAACGGCTTCCCCCGCCGCAATTGGGATTCGCACGAACATCTCGAACGCGATCACTACGACATGGGCACGAGCATGGACCGCCCGACCGCCGCGCTCCTTCAGGATTTGAAGCGCCGCGGCTTGCTCGACGACACGATCGTGATGTGGACGACCGAGTTCGGCCGGATGCCGTGCAGTCAGGGGAGCTTGGGCCGCGATCACAACCCGTTCACCTTCACGACCTGGCTGGCTGGCGGCGGCGTCAAAGGCGGCGTCACCTACGGCTCAAGCGACGAATGGTCCTTCCGCGCTGCCGAGCATTCGACTTACTGTTACGACGTCCACGCCACGATCCTGCACCTTTTGGGCATCGACCACACACGCCTAATCTTCCGCCACAATGGCATCGACCGCCGGCTGACCGATGTGCACGGGCATGTGATTGATGAAATCGTGGCGTGAGTTGATACGTCCAAGCGCTGCGCGCGCAAAGAGGCGCGCACGAAGTAAGCGGCATCCGACCCGCCGCTTACTTCGTACGCGCCTCTTAGGATTAGTACCGCAACCCAATCGTCAGCATAACGCTCAGGTCCTGCACGTCGCTGGTGCGCTGGAGGATGTCGCTCCACGTGTAGGCCCATTCGAAGCGCACGCCGGTTTGGAAAAGGCAGGTACGCCAGGGGATTTCAACCATCGTTTGGACGCCCGCGTAAACCGATCCGATGGCATCGGTCACGTGGCCGAATTCGTTGAAGTTGATGCGATGCGCTCCATAGCGTCCGCCGGCGTCGACACCGATGCGCCAGCGGCAACCGTCTTCGTCGTTCGCCGGCCGCCAGGGATACCACACGCGACCCAGACCGAGGCCGACCATGGAGCGTCCGGAATCCTGGATCGAGAAGGTGGTCCGCCCGGGATTGCCCTGAAGATCGGGCTGATCCGACCGTCGGCCGTTTTGAAAGAACACAACCGGAAACTGCGTGTCTTGCTTGCCGCCGCTCTCGTGAGTGCGCATGAAGTGAAGATCAACGAGCCAGGCGCGATCGTGCGGCTCGTTGAAGAAAAGCGCTCGCGCGCCGACCATGAACGACCAGCCGGTTTGCAGTTCGCGGCTCAGGGTCATCCCGCCGACCGGAAATGTGGGGCCGGAACTGACGTAGATTTCCGTGTAAATCGGCGCCACAAAGCCAGTGCCTCCCTCGCAGCATTCACGCCGATAGACGATCCACGGCGACAGACTGCCGGGCTCGACCTTCATGGGCTCGGTGGGTCGAATCTGGGTGCCCTCGGGCGAGAGCGGCGAAGGGGCCGGGAAGATGGGTGTCGTCGACGCAAGTTGGGCGAGTGCATTCGGACAAACCACTCCCAATGCCAAGACCAACCCGATCCATCGGTAATATTTCATGCTCCGTGCTCTCTCAGTTCAGGCGTCGCCCCCTGCGTGGCGGAATACTTCATGTATCTTGTTATTTCGGCAAAAAGATGGGTAGAGCTTGACGGAAAGATGGGTTTTGCCGATGGTGACGCGCCAAGCCGATTCCTGGAAGAATCGTCGCGATATTCGTGGCTGCTGTATCGTAGACATCACACGCCTGCGGGAGGCGTCGTATCAGGCCAGCAATTTGCCTAACGGCCCGCGCGGCAAGGAGGCCCTGCACGAGTTCCTCGTGCGTTTGCGGCTGAGCTGAGGAAGCTACTCTGCGGCCATGAAAAAAAGCAGATCTAGATTCGCGCGATCTGTTCGCCCAGAAGCTTGGAACGCAGCATCTTCTTTTGCAAAGTTTCTTGGAAGTGCTTCAACTTGACCACCACCTCGTCGAAGCGGGCGATGGAGTCGTCGAGGTTGTACTTGGGGTCTTTCGGAGTCAGAATGCAGATCGAGAGATTCCGAATGGCTTCTTCGACTTCCTTTTGCAGGAACTCCAGCATCGCCTGTGTCTCATTGTCGGCCTCGATGACGATCTCGTGAAGGTCACGCAGCAATTGGGCGTGGAAGTTGGGATCGAGCAAGCGATCGGGATCGAGTTTGGCTTCTGACGCCGGCGCGGGCGCGGGACTTACACCGCTGCCATGTTTCACTTCCTGCTGATGGGCGAGCGCGCTGTCCAACGCAGCTTTGCCCTTGGGCCAGTCCGGGCGAATTTCGAGCGCTTGCTTATAATGCGCGATCGCCTGATGATACTGTTCTCGTTCGAGAAAAATGTTGCCCAGGTTGTAATGCGCGTCGTACATGCGCGGGTTGATACGAATCGCTTCTCGGTAGGCATTGACGGCCATATCGAGTTGCCCGAGTTGCTTGTAGACGAGGCCCATGTTGTAGTAGCCTTCAGCCCGGTTCGGATCGAGTTGGATGGCCTTGCGCAATGTTGCCAGGGCTTCGTCATGCTGTTCGAGTCGATTCTGAACCGCGCCGAGGTTGACGTAGGCGGCTGCCCGCAGCGGGTCCAGGCGAATGACCTGCTTGAAGTGATGCGCGGCACTCTCGGCGTCGCCGACCAGGAAGAATACGGTTGCCAGGCCGTAGTGCACATCCGGATTGTCGGGCTGCAGGCCGAGGAGTTGCAGGTAGAGCTGACGTGCTTCCTGGTACTGTCCGCGCGACATGGCGTCCTGCGCTTGTTTGCGCAGCGCTTCGACGGGATTGTTTGCCATGTGAGCCAACCTCCGGTCCCTGGCGGAGCGACGATCACGCGCGCAGGGCCTTTGGAAAAATTATAACGCACCAATGAATGCGTGTGCAACAACAAAGGAACAGGAATTTACAACCGATTTGCCGGGTGCGCCGTGCGTGACGGTTGTGACGTGATACCCGGCCCGTTTACGACTCCCCTCTCCCTCTGGGAGAGGGGTTGGGGGTGAGGGTTGAGCTCGCAAAAATGCTTGATCATCCACCCTCACCCCTGCCCCTCTCCCAGTGGGAGAGGGGTTCTATAAAACCGTTTCTTGGCCGCTCGCCTTCGGCGAGCGAGGCCATGGGTGCTCGCCAAAGGCGAACGGCCAAGCGGGCTACGGCCGTGTGTTGTAACGCACCGCCGCAGTGGCGATACGCAGAGCGCTGTCGCGGTCGTAGCCGACGCACACGGCCGACGCACCGCCTTCCAGGGCGCAGCCGATGTCGTACTTGCTGTAGAGTACGACCCATCGGCCATCGATCTTGATCCCTTCCAGGAACGGTTCCATGGCGACCGGCGCGGCATTCCTTGTCGTCCGGCACTTGATGTTGGCCGCCGTGATCGTTTCGCCACGATTCAGGGCGGCGCTGAAGAGCCGGTCGCGGTCCTTCTCGTCAGTCGCAAGACGAGTCAGCTTTTCTTTGGGAAACAGCAGCTCGACGAACTGGCGAAATGCCTGATCGAACTCCGGATCGCCGCAGCACGCATCGGCGAAGAGCAGACCGCCATTCTCCAGCGTGAATCGCAACGCGTCTAGATTCTTGGCGTCGACGCGAAACGGGCCGCGACCGTGCATGTAGAGAAACTTCGACTCGCGCACACTGATCGGTTCGGTCAGGCGAATCTCGCGCGGCCGCACCAGCACATCGAGGCCGGTCGCCTTGTGGACGTGCTCCATCAAGTGGATCATCGCCTTGGGCGCCGGCTGCCAGTTGTCCGAATGGCGGATTTGGCCTACCTGGAAAAACCCGTTCGTTTCCGGGTCCTTCATCGGCGGACGATCACTCGCCACATCGAACGGCGTCAACCGCGGCAGCGGAGGCGACTTTCCCGTCGCCAGCGCCACCACGTTCGCGCCAAGCCGAAACGCGAGTTGTCCACGGCCATCCTTGAAGTTGTTCGACTCCCAGTGGCACGACGCATCCTGCGGGCTGTAGATCAATACGGTTCGGCAGCCGACGTCCAGGCCCATCAATTTGTACGGATCCCCCGGGGGGATCACGTATTCCGAACTCCAGACCGGATGCTCCGGCTTGAGATACTCGAGCTTGTGATCGGGCCAGGTGTTGGCGACCCACTGCTTGAAGCCCTTGTCGAAATCGGGATCGCCGCAGCACGCCTCGGCGAAAACGAACCCGCCGTTCTCGACGTAGCGTTGGATCAGCGCCGTCTCGGTTCCTTGAATACGATTGAGCGGCGCGTTGTGCCCGGTGATGTAGAGGATCGGCGATTGCCTCATGTCGGCGACGGTGGCGGTTTCCTCTTCCTTCGTGTAGCGGTCGCCATTACGGGCGTAGAGAGCACGCATGATGTCGTAGGTTTGCCAGCCGACCGGTTTCTTCAATCCCAGGGGCTCGCTGCGTTCACCCCTGGGCTTCGGGTCGAAAATGCCTTCGCGCGAGATAAATTCGGTGAGATGGCGCAGGTCATTGCGATCGTTGTTCCAATCTTGATCGTCCTCGCGGCGCGGCCAATTGCCGTGCACGAGCTTGCTTATGACCACCGGCGTGCGGCCCTTGGAGAGGAACAGCAGGGCGAAGCTGGTGTTGACGTGCGGCCAGCGATCCCAGCCGCCATGCGTTTTCCATGCACCGTTCGGCTCCTGGCGCTTCACGAGGTATTCGCAGCCTTCGCGATACCAGTCGTGCTCGCCGAAGAATCGCATCCCCGAAAGCCGGCCCGCCCGCTCCAAGCCGTAGAGGTGGTAATAGGTTCGGCTCGGCAGATCGAAGCTGAAGTTCTTGCTGATCCAGGCGAGTGCTTTCGCGGTATTCTCGCTGTCCGGATAATCGCCGCAGTTCGCGAAACGTCCGTTCTTTTGCCATTGTTCGCGGCCGCCGTTGAGTTCGGCGCCGGCGATGTAGAGACCGCACAGCCCGGCGATGGTCATGGTGACGGACGGGCGTTTGAGCTCGTTGTCAGTGTAGTAGGGGGAGTAGATCCAGAATCCCTGCTTCGGGTCCTGTGTCCGCCGATAGAGGTCGTGGATGCTCTGCCAAACGTCGCGCGGTATTTCGATGCCTGCTTGGCGGGCATGCCACAGGGCGAGCATGGCATACTGGGAGTTGGAGGCGTCGGTGACATGATAGCCTGCGCGTGCCGTGTGATAGTCCCAGCCGATGAATTTGCCGTCCCTGAAGACTCGGGCTTGGATGATCCAATCAACGTTTTCCTTGATGAGCTTGAAATCGCTGCGTGCCTCGGCAAAGGCCATCGTTTGCAGCGCTCGCACGTAGACTTTTGGCGATTGAACATTGCGTAGATTCTTCAATCCCGCGACGATCGCGTCTTGGCGTTCCTTGTCGCGTATCGGATCGTCGAGCACGCCGTCGCAATTGAGAAGGGCCAGCACGCAAAGAGCCGTCGAGCCGCCGTAGTAATCGGATTTGTCCTCATCGACGGTGTTCTCCCAGCTCCCGTCGCGTTTCTGCTGCGCGACGAGATACGCGACGCCTTTGGCGATTCGGGCTTTGACGTCATGCACCAACGGTTCGGGACGTGCCTGGGCCGACGCAACGCCGGCGCCGATCACGACAAGGAGCAAGGCAGCCAATCGCGCCATCGGATGGCCCTCATTTCAGGTACGCGCGCACTTCGTCCAGAGTCTGGGCTTTTTTCAGGAAGCGAGCGAGCTTCCGTAGCTCATCGGGGTCTTCAATTGTCTTCACCACTGGCATGAGCTTTCGGCCTTTTGCTCCGAACCTCAGGTCCAGTAAAATATCGATTCCCTCGAGAAGCCCTTTCTTCAGGGCGGCGCGTTCATAGCTCGGGACAAACGGCACGGCTGCCTCCTTTTCAAATTCATGAATCTCTGTCAAGAACTGGTCGTGAAGATCATCGGGCAACGTCATGAGCCAATCGATGAGCCGCAAGACTTCGCGAACGTCGTCCTTCGACCAGTTTCGCTGAAGGAGCGCTTTGGCCAACTGGAGCTTTCGGTCCTTTCGCTCCGCCAGGTCGTGGCGCGTCTCCAAGGTTTCCAAGTGGGCCACGACGACGGCGGCAATCGGATTGTCGCTCGCTTCAAGCTCGGCCTTCCGACGCGCGAAGTCCAGAAGCTTGACGATCGGGAACCTAAAGTCGATGCTGCAACCCCAGCGAGCGAAGGCGAATTGATGGGGTCTCCAATCCGGTTGATCGTCGCAAAGGATCGCCAAACTCACCACGTCTTGATTATACATCTGCCGGATCGCGACATGATACTCGAACATGCGCTTTGGGAATTCTTGGTCAACGTAGCCCTGGACTTCGACGTGCACGAGCACCCAGCATTCGATGCCGTCCTTCAACCATACCTTGAACAGCTTGTCGGCGATGCGTTTGCCCAGCTTGGCGCGGCGGAGAATTCGCTGAAATTCCTTGTCCAAGGACTGGTACCCGCGCGACCAATCGATCTCCGTATGGACGTTAGGCCAGCACAGCGAAAGGAAGGCCGGCAGATAGAGTTGCAGCGCCTCCTTCCAGGGGCTATCGAAATCATCACGGAGTTGGGGCCGCTTGGCCATGACAACGACTGTACCAGATGGTGTGACCCAACGCAAGCGGCCGCTGTCCGCACTTGCTTGCGCTGCGTGCTCGCATAAACTAATCGTAATCGCTAGGGGTGTCCGCTTACCGCGAACTGAGAGCAAACCCTGGGACCTGATCCGGATCATGCCGGCGTGGGAAAGCGATCTTTCTTTCGGTCGCGCACCGTCTCGGTCATTCCCATCGAGTCTCAAGTTGAGCACCGCGATTCCTGGAGATTCCGGGCGTCATGCAATCGCTATACATCTTCTCGTGGAACATGCTGGCATGGACGCTGTCCGTCTCCGTTCTGTTTCCGCTGACGGCTCCCTGGGCGGTGTATGCATATAAGATTTGGCACGGCGTCAAAGAGATTCGGGAGGAGTTCGAAGATGAGCTCTGGCCGCGCGGCTGGCGGGCGTCGCTCTTCTTCGCTCTTGCCGCCGTCGGCATCACCGCGCTCGACTACTTCGTCATCGAGATGCTCGTCGACCTGCCCGCGGGGATCGTGCATTTTGTTTTGCTCATCGGCTTTCTCGGCCTCGCATCGGGCATCATGATTTATTGTTTCTCCTTGGAGGATTTTTTCCAAGGCCTCAATATCACCGTGATCTACCTCTTCATCCCCACGACGATATTCGTCATCCTATGGTGGATTGTCGAATGGAATGTGTTGTTTACGTTCGTCCGTAGCTGGCTAAAAGACCCTAAGACCATTTGATTTCTCAGAATCATGTTGAACGCTCTGGCCGCTCCGGGCGAGCGCAAAACGAAGATCAAGGAAAGGAACAGTGCCATGACGCAACTCGAATCGGCTCGCAAGGGCATCATTACCGACGAAATGCGCTTCGTCGCCAAACGCGAAGACCTCGATCCGGAACTTGTTCGCTCCGAGGTCGCGCGCGGCCGCATGGTCATCCCGGCCAATGTCAATCACCTCAAGAAACGGCTCGAACCGATGTGCATCGGCGTCGCATCGCTGTGCAAGATCAACGCCAACATCGGCAACAGCGCCGTCACCGGAACCGTCGACGACGAACTGGAAAAGCTGCACACGGCCGTCCATCTCGGCAGCGACACCGTCATGGACCTGTCCACGGGCGGCGACATCGACAATATCCGCCAAGCGATCATCGACGCCTCGCCGGTGCCGATTGGGACCGTGCCGATTTATCAGGTGATCCAGAACGTCAAGGACGTCGCCGACATCACGCCGACAATGATGCTCGACATGGTGGAGCATCAGGCTCAGCAGGGCGTCGATTACATGACGATCCACGCCGGCGTGCTTCAGGAATACTTGCCGATGACGGCCAAGCGAATCACCGGCATCGTGAGTCGAGGCGGGTCGCTCATGGGGGGCTGGATGCTCGCCCATCACAAGCAGAATCCGTGGTACACGCACTTTGGCGAACTGTGCGAGATCATGCGCAAGTATGACGTCACGTTCAGCCTCGGCGACGGCATGCGGCCGGGGTGCCTCGCCGACGCAAATGACGAAGCGCAGTTCGCCGAACTGAAAACGTTGGGCGAGTTAACGCTCAAAGCATGGGAGCATGGCTGCCAGGTGATGATCGAAGGTCCCGGGCACATTCCAATGCACCTAGTGAAGATGAACGTCGAGAAGGAACGCGAGCTGTGCCACGAGGCGCCGTTTTACGTGCTCGGGCCCCTTGTGACCGACATCGCGCCAGGGTACGATCATATCACCAGCGCGATTGGCGCTGCCCTGGCAGCCGAGGCCGGCGCCGCCATGCTCTGTTACGTGACGCCGAAGGAGCACCTGGGGTTGCCGAACAAGGACGACGTCCGGCAAGGCGTGATTGCATACAAAATCGCCGCCCACGCCGGCGACATCGCGCGTGGCCGCAAGAATGCGCGACTGCGCGATGATGAGCTGTCCAAGGCGAGGTTCGCGTTCGACTGGAACAAGCAGTTTGAACTGTCGCTCGATCCGGCGACGGCGCGCGCGATGCATGACGAGACGTTGCCGCAGGACGTGTTCAAGAGCGCGAAGTTCTGCTCGATGTGCGGGCCGAAGTTCTGCTCGATGCGCGTGACGCAAGATATCCGCAAGCTTGCCGGCGAAGCGGCGATCGCGGAGTGACCACCGCTTCTGGTTTCGCGTTCCGGCGCTTTGCTGCGAGCGAGAAGCCGCAAGCGGCAGACAGAGGTGAACCCATGCTCCTCGCACAAATCGGGGGACAAGCCCTCATCGGGGGCATCGGGTCCGCCCTCATCTTCCTGTGCGGACTCGTCGGCTTCACCATCTGCACGATGATCTTCGCCATCTTCGCCGCCCATTATTTTCTCGTCACGATCATTCACTCGACCTCCGGCCACGATGAAGTTCATTTTCCCAACGACGAAACGATTGCCACCTGGTGGTGGAAACCGCTCTTGTGCTTGTGGATCCTGTTCGTTTGGATCGTGCCGGGGGCCTTGATCATCTTTCCGGCGCTCTTCCATAGCATGCAGACGTTTCTGATTTCCTGGGGCATCTTGTTGTGGTTCGCGTTTCCGCTCGGCGTGATCTCGTCGCTTTACACGCGAAACTGGTTTTTCTACATGCATCCGACAATTCTTGGGCGGATGCTGACACACTTCGTTGCATTCGTCTACGTGCAGATTGTTACGTCCGTCGTGGTGGGCATTCCCGTGGCGCTGCTGTACGCCATGCTGACCCAAAGTTACTGGTGGGGCGTGCCGGCGGCGTTTGCGATTCCGACGGCGATTTTGTTCTACGCTCGGCAGTGGGGCCGATTCGCCTGGCTGTCGCTGCACTTCGTGCCGAACGGCGTCGGTGAAGGAGCGTCGGACCCGGAGCCTGATTTCCCGCGAGGCACGCCGATTTATGTTGATTCGGAAGAACCGCCGGCTCCGCAACCGGCTCAATACGACGCGGGGGCGAACGAGGACGAGTTACCGCACGATGAACCGCCCGCGCCGGTGAGCGAACCTGAAGACGAGTGGGCGGACACGAAGCCGTATGGGCTGGTGAGTGATCCGGAGGCGATGAGTTTTGACGAGACGCCGACGGCGCCGGGAAGCGTGCCGATGCCCCCCGCGCCGCTGAAGTCGCCGACGCTGGTCGCCGAAGAGGAAGAGGATGAGTGGTCGCTCGAAAAAAAGCCGTACGACACTACCGAGCACGCGACACGTGACTACGAGGAGATTCCGGAGGCCGATCGGCCTCAGGACGTTGCCGACTACTACGAGAAGCGCGCCGAGAAAGAACGGATTGCCAAGGAAGAAGCCAAGCGGAAGGCCGAAGAAAACTTCATGCCGGAGCGGAGCACGAAAAGGCCGACCTTCGCGGTTGCGCTATTCACCGGCGTATTGGATTTCATGATCGAAGGCCGCACGTTGCAGGTTTGGGCGAATCTCTTCATCATGACGGCGCTCGATCTGGTGTTCGTTTTCATCATGGCGATGTTCTGGAAGGGGTAGTTTGAAACGCAGAGTGCGCAGAGGCCGCGGAGAGGATTCGGCTCATACTCTCCGCGGCCTCTGCGCACTCTGCGTTTCATTTCTGGCAGCCCTTCTGGGCCGCGCAGGTACCAGAAAAAATCGCGGTGCTTCAGCAAGGCTTAAGGTTCGCGACGTATAATGCTGCAGGTGTAGTGCTAACCTTCCACATCTGCTGGAGACAACACATGCTGAAATCTGTGATCGCCACCTTCGCACTCGGCACGCTCGGCGTCATCTGCTTTACCGGATTTGCTGAGCAACAGGGCGAAAAGGACAAAGGGCCGAAAAAGGAGAAAAAAGGCTGGGAGCCGGGCAAGCTGATCCCCCCGCACATTCGCGATGGGCTCGACCTGACCGAGGATCAGCAGCGCAAGATCACCGAGTTGGAACAGGAAGTTCGCGCGAAGCTCTTGAAGATTCTGACGGAGCAACAGCTTCAGCGCGTCAAGGAGTTGGACAAGGGGCCGAAAGGTCCGCCCAGGGAAGGCGACGGTGCGCCGGAGAAAAAGGGGAAAGGCAAGGGCAAGAAGGAGTTTGACCGCCCCGATGGGCCGCCGGTAAGAGCCGAGGAACGCTGTGCACAAAGCACCTCTTGGCAGAGGCATCCGTCTGTCACCGATCCGGCAGAGCTCCGGACACGCGAACGAGCGCGCAAGACGGCGTAGAAAAAACACGACTCTACCAGCCCGAAGCGCGAGCGACGGGCAGTTTCACCCGTCGCTGGCGCTCCGGGCTGGTAACAAATGATATGGGGGATCCCATGTCCGCTACCACGAGCCTGAGCCTTTTGGTTAACGTTCAGCTTCATCCCGATGATGCGGCCTGGCAGCGTCTGGTCGATCTCTACTCGCCGCTCATTCGCTCCTGGCTGCGCCGCTACGCTCTGCTGGAGCAGGACGCCGACGATCTCGTGCAAGAGGTTCTCGCCGTCGTGGTCCGCAAGATCCCGGAGTTTAAGCGCAAAAGCCAGATTGGCTCGTTTCGGCGCTGGCTGCGCACCATCACCGTGAACTGCCTACGCGGCTTCTGGCGAAGTCAGCGCTTTCGACCCAGGGCGACGGGCCGCGAGAGCTTTGCCGAAGTCCTGGCGCAACTCGAAGACAAAGAGAGCGCGCTGAGTCAACTCTGGGACAAGGAACATGATGAGCACGTGACCCGCCGCCTGCTCGAGATGATTCGCCCTCGCTTCGAAGCGAAGACCTGGCTAGCGTTTCAACGCACAGTACTGGAAGGATTTCCGGTGGACGAAGTGGCCGCCGACCTTGGCATGACGCCCAATGCCGTCTTCATCGCCAAATCACGCGTCGTGCACATGCTCAAGGAAGCCGGCAAGGGATTGCTGGAATAAAATCCCCATCTTCTCACGTTGAATTCCATGTCGCAAGCGAGCGTAAGACTATAGCGATCATGCCGATCGTGCCGGCGCGACGGTCGGTACAATCCGCAAATTCGCCACTCGGCAGGGCGTCACGGTGGTTCAGGTCTGTAAAATCGATGGAAAACGCAAAGGTTTTTTGAATATAATACTCCACCTATGATCGCTAATATGCCATTGCAGGGACGGGACATGCCGACTGATGAAGCCCCGCTGATGCCGAGCATGAAAGCCCGCGGCATCACGCGCAGTTTCGGCGACGATGAAGAAAGCAAGATCTACGCCCTGCGGAATGTCAGCCTCGAACTCTATCCCGGGCAGATCGCACTGCTCATGGGCCCGTCCGGCAGCGGCAAGTCGACCCTTTTGGCGGTGCTCTCCGGCCTTCTGCACCCCGATTGCGGCAGCGTCCTGGCCCTTGATCAAGACCTCTGGGCCATGGAAGAAGACGAATGCGAGGCCTTTCGCCTGCAACACTTCGGCTTCATCTTCCAGGGCTACAATCTGTTCCCCGCCTTGACGGCGCGGGAGCAATTGGAGATGATCCTCCGCTGGGGTTCGGACGCTAGTTACGAAGAAGCGCACGAACGCACGACCGAGATGCTCGCCATGCTCGGCCTATCGAATCGGGCTCACCTGCGGCCATTGCAGTTGTCGGGCGGCGAGAAGCAAAGAGTAGCCATCGGGCGCGCCTTGATCAAGCAACCGGGCTTTGTCTTTGCGGACGAGCCGACCGCCGCCCTCGACTGGAAGCACGGGCAACACGTCATCGAACTCTTGCGTGCCGCCGCCCACGATCAGAACTCGACGATCCTGGTAGTGGCTCACGACTCGCGCATCATTCCCTTCGTCGATCGTGTGTTGCACCTGGATGATGGCGTTTTGTTCGAAGGCTCCGAGAAGCCCGCCGAGATGTATCACGATCCTTCAATCGCCTCCGACTTCTAGACCAGAAGTCAGAGGTCAGAAGTCATTCGACCTCTGACTTCTGATCTCTGGCTCAACGTCGCACGCAAGGAGTGTGCATCATGCGAACGGCCGTTATTCTCGGCGTCATTGTGCTGATTGTCAGCATCGTCGGCACCGTTTGGCTTCGCGATTTCCAGTCGGCCTCAATCAACGCCCATGCCAAAAACAGCGAGTCGGATCGCCCCGAAAAAGTCGTCTGCTGGGGCTATCTCGACGGAGAGTCGGGTGTAGCAAAACTCTATCCAAGGCAATTCGGCGACGTTACCGATGTCTTGCCGGAGAACACCCATGTCGACACGCCCGGCAAGGTACTACTGCAAGTCAACGACGCTCTCGCCAGGCTCGACGTGAAGCGCGCCGAGGCCGACGTCACCGCCGCCGAGAAGCAACTGGCGGAAGCAAGGAAACTGCCTGACCTTTACAAGCTGCAAGCCGAGCAACAGGAAGCGCTGATTCGGTCGATCGGGCACGAACGCAGCAATCTCGAGCAGAAGCGCGATCGCGAAATCCGCTCGCTTCCCGACCCCGAGTCTAAGCTTGCCGAGACGATCAAGAAACTCTACACGGAAGGGCTGGCGCAACTCGACGAGAAGAAGAAAGCCGAGGAGGCCAAGCTGAAGCAGATCAAGCTGCAAGACGCCGATCTGAAGATCGACCAAGCCAAAGCCGATCTGGATGCCAAGAAGGCTCGACACCTGCAAGCAACTGAAATGCTCAAGCATTTCCAAATCGTCGCTCCGAGTGCGGGTACGCTGCTGCGCGTCAATGTTCGCAAAGGTGAGGTGCTCGGCCCCAACCCGATGGCGCCGGCGCTCGAGTTCCTGCCTGACGGCGCCGTTGTCGTGAAAGCGGAGGTTTGGCAGGAATGGGGACGATTTGTCCAAGAGCAGCAGGACGTGGAGATCGAGGACGACACGTTCAAAGGCGAGGTCTGGAAAGGCAAGGTCAAGTCAAAGGCGAAGTGGTACGCTCAGGTGCGCAGCCCGGTGATCGAGCCCTTCCGCTACAACGACGTCCGCACGCTCGATTGCATCATCTCGCTCACCAACGCCGACCGCTCCAAGCTCATCATCGGCCAGCGCGTACGAGCGAAGATCAAGATCAATTGATTTATCATCCCCCGTTTTGCGGCACCGTAGGCGTCACGCTCCGCGTGACGGATTCCTCACGCGGAGCGTGAGGTCTACGATGGCTACCGAATACTCTTGACGAGGACGTAACTCACGCCCCCTTGCGGGGTAGCGATCTGCAACACGACGCCCTTGGCGAAGTTGGTGGCCTGCAAGGCGAGGCGGGCGGCGGCGGGAGTGGCAACGGTGTTGCCGTCGACCTTGCTCAAGAGCGTGCCGGCGCGAAGCGCCGCGACCGATGCCGGGCTGGCGTCGTGAACGCGTGTGATCACGACGCCCTGAACGCCCTTGCCAAAACCGAGGTCCGCCGCCAACTCTTCAGTCAACACCGCGATGTCCACGCCAAGGGTCTCAATCGCGACGCCCGGAGGCAAGGGGCGGACGTTCGGCATCGGCGTCGGTCCCGGGGTGACGCCATAGTCGGCGGGTTGTTCTTCGACGATGACCGTCAGACGCTGCGTTTTGCCGGCGCGCAGCACGTCCATGTCGATCGCCTGATCGATCGTTGCCGAGGCGATGACGCGTTGCAGTACGTTGCCGTCCTTGATCGATTTGCCGGAGATTGAAGTGATGATGTCGCCCGCTTGCAGCCCGGCCTTGGATGCGGGCGTCTTGTCGAAGACCTCCGCCACGACCACGCCGCCGTCCTTGGGCGCGCCGAGCCGATCGGCGACTTCGGCGTCGAGTTCGCGAATGTGAGCGCCGAGGTAGCCGCGCTTGACGACACCGCTCGAGCGCAAGGCGGGGACAACCGACTTGGCGAGATTGCTGGCGACCGCGAGGCCGACGCCCTGGAAACCGCCAGATTTGCTCTTGATGGCGGCGTTGATCCCGATCACCTTGCCCTCCAGGCTGACGAGCGGACCGCCGGAGTTGCCTGGGTTGATAGCCGCGTCGGTCTGCAAGAAATCCTCGTACATGCTCATGTTCAGCCCGTTGCGCCCCTTGGCGCTGATGATGCCGTGCGTGACGCTCCCCGCCAGACCGAACGGCGCCCCCACCGCCAGCACGCGATCGCCGATCTCCATCGCATCCGAATCGCCGAATGCAAGCGATGGAAACCGCGCGTCCTTGGCGTCGAGCAGGATGACGGCGATGTCCGTCCGCCGATCGACACGAATTGCTTTCGAGCTAACCTTGCGGCCATCGTGCAGATGGATGACTGCGACCTCGGCCCCCTCAATCACGTGATAATTCGTCACAACGACGCCTGCGGGATCGGCGAAGAACCCGGAGCCGAAGCCGAGGCGATTCGGGTCGGTTTTGCCGGGCGGTCGGCGAAAGGGCTCTGGAATATTCGGGTCGTCGAAGAACTGCGGATTCGCCGCCCCTTTCGGTTTGGCGTACGTCTCGATGCTGACGACGGCGGGCAGCACGCGCTTGACCACGTCGCGGTAGGATGTCAATTCGCGCGGCAACGCTCCCGGCGGATTCGGCTGCCCTTGCAACACCAGGGCGCCGCCGGCGACGAAGCCGATCACTAGGAAGCTGAATGCAACAAGAGGGGTTCTCATCGGAAGTGCTCCAAGGTACGACCAACTCATTCCTTATCTTATCGCATGGAAAACGCAGAGTGTGCAGAGAGCGCAGAGAGTGTTTCGGTTTTGCTCTCCGCGCTCTTTGCGCTCTCTGCTTTTCCAACCGCTGACGGCATGCGGGGATCAAGCGAAAACGCCAGGCGCGCCCATACAATAGGCCGCATGAGCCTTACTCTGCAGAATCTGAGCAAGAGTTATCCCATTCGCGACGGCGAACTCACCGTCTTGCGCGATGTCAATCTCACCATGCAGCCTGGCGACGCTCTTGCTATCCTCGGCCCGTCCGGATCAGGAAAAAGCACGTTGCTCTATCTACTCGGCACGCTCGAACGCCCCACCGCCGGGGCCTACAAGCTTGGCGATCAGGAGCCGTTCTCGCTGTCCGACGCGGAGTTGGCGCATTTTCGAAATCGATCGATTGGCTTCGTGTTTCAGGACCATCACCTGTTGCCCCAGTGTTCCGTGCTTGAGAACGTACTCATCCCGACGCTGGCCGACGGCGGCGATTCCTACGAGGCGCGGGCTCGCGAATTGCTGGCGCGGGTCGGGCTGGCCGGTCGGCTCGATCATCGGCCTGCGGAACTGTCCGGCGGTGAACGGCAACGCGTCGCCGTCGCGCGCGCCCTGATTCACAAGCCGCTCCTGGTGCTCGCCGACGAGCCGACGGGCAATCTCGATCGCAAGACGGCCCAGACGGTCGGGCAACTGCTCGTCGAGATGCACCAGCAAGAGAAAACGATGCTCATCGTCGTCACGCATAGCGTCGAGCTGGCCCGAACGCTCCCGAAACAGCTGGAAATGCTCGACGGCGCTCTCGCCCCCTGGTGCGGAGGTCAGGCATGACCTTCTTCCAGCTGCTGGTTCGCAATCTGTTCTACCATTGGCGCGGCAACGTCGCCGTCTTCCTTGGCATCGTCCTGGGCAGTGCCGTGCTCACCGGCGCTCTGCTCGTCGGCGACTCCTTGCGCGGCAGTCTGAAGGCGTTGACCCTGGGTCGGCTCGGCTGGGTCGAGGACGCCATGACGCCGGGCCGATTCTTCCGCGAGCAGCTTGCGCGCGAAGTCTCGGCCGGCAAGCGTGCCCCGGTGCTCATGCTCCAGGGCAGCGCGTCCTTCTCGGGCGATGAGAAGCGAGTCGGCCGCGTCAATGTCTTTGGCGTCGATGCCTCATTTTGGCCCGATCGCAAGTCGGCCGGCGATGTCGATTGGTCGTCAGGCGATGCCGACGTTGTGATCAATAGCTCGCTGGCGTCCGCGCTCGGCGCCTCCATTGGCAGCATGCTTCGGCTCAATGTGCAAGCCGGCAGTGCCGCGCCGGGCGAAACGCTGATGGGCAAGCGCAAGGCCGGCGACGTGATTCAGCCGGTGACGGTGAAGGTCCGCCGCGTCGTCATCGACGAGGGGATTGGCAGCTTTTCTCTCAAGCCGACGCCGGAACCGGTGCGCAACGTTTTCGTGCCGTTGCGTTTCTTGCAGCAAAAGCTCGAACTCGCCGGCGAAATTAACGCGATCCTCGTTGCCGACGCCAAGCCCAGCTTGAGCGCCGATCTGCAAAAGCAACTGAAGCTCGACGACTGGGGCCTGCGTTATCGTTCGCCCGCCGACCGGGCCGAGGCGTTTTTTCGCATGCTCGCCAAGAAGCCGGGCGAGGTGCAGATCCCGCAGAAGAACTGGCGCGACAAGCTCGGCAAACCGTTCGTCAATCGCGTGCCCGACGCTCTCGTGGAGACAGCCCTGAAAAACGGGGGCGTGCTGAAGAAGGACGACGTCGTCGAGTATTACAAGCAGCATCGCGATTACCATGTGCTGGCAAGCCGGCGCATGCTCCTGGAACCTCGTGTCGTCGAGGCGATGGAATCTCTCGTTCCGGAACGGCATGACCTCGACAAAGTCCCGCGTTGGCGCATCACGCCGTTGCTCATCTACCTGGCCGACACCATCTCCGACGGCAAAGCGGAGGTGCCGTATTCGATCATCGCCAGCGACGATCGCCGCGTACTCACTAAGGACGGCAAGGAGAAATACGCTTTGGCCGACGATCAGGTCCTTTTGACGACCTGGCCCGGTTCGCCGCTGCAAGCCAAACCGGGGTCCGCGCTCACCGTGTCGTACTATGTTCCGGACGAGAAGAACCAGTTGCAACTCACGTCAGAGAAGTTCATTGTTCAGGCGGTTGAAAAGATCGAAGGCGTGCTCGACGATCCCGATCTTGTGCCGGAAGTGCCGGGCGTGACGGATAAGCTCGACGTCACCAACTGGGTGAATCCGCCGTTTCCGTATGACCCTTCGCGCAACAAGACGGCGGACATCGCATTCTCGAAGCGCTATCGCACAACGCCGCGCGCCTACATCAATTTGAAGCGAGCGCAGGAGCTCTGGAAGAACCGCTTCGGCGCGTTGACGTCGATTCAAGTGCACGCGAAAGGGGGTCGCGAGTTGCCGGAAACGCTGCCGGACGCGTTCCTGAGGGCGCTGAAGCCGGAGCAAGGCGGTTTCGTGTTTCAGCCAGTGCGCGAAAGCGCCGTGGCGGCCAGTGCCGGGACCACTGATTTCGGCGAGTATTTTCTTTACTTCAGCTTCTTCCTCATCGTCTCGTCGCTGCTTCTGGTCGGACTTCTCGTTAGGCTGAACATCGACCGCCGCGCCGCGGAGATCGGGTTGCTGTTAGCGATCGGCTGGGCGCCGTCGCGCGTAGTTTTTCTTCTGCTCGGCGAAGGTGTCGTCATCGCGGCCATTGGCAGCGGCGTCGGCCTGGCCGGGGCGCTTTGGTACGCGGACCTGATGCTCAAGATGCTCTCCGTCAACTGGCCCGGCGGCGCAAATCTGGACTTCTTGCGCCTGCATGCCGAGCCGATGAGCTTGTTCATCGGTTATTCCGCATCGCTTTTGGTGAGCGTCGTCACATTATGGTGGGCGACGCGCGTGCTCGGAGACTTGCCGCCGCGCTCACTCTTGTCCGGCGAGACGACGCAGGCGAGCGGACTGGACGACAGTGAGCTTGGCTGGAGCCGCTGGCTGGTCCCAATCGGGCTGGTCGGCGCGATGGCGTTGGCGATCTCGGCCCGCTTCGTGGCATCGACGGAGGGGCAAGCGGGCTGCTTCTTCGGCGGCGGGGCGCTGTTGTTGATGGCGTGCCTCGCGGGAGCGTGGAACGGGCTCAAGCTCCTCGGCCAGGCGAGTTCGCCGCAGCCAACGCTCACGGGGCTGGGCATGCGCAACGCCGGCCGGCATCTCGTGCGCAGCGTACTCACCGTCGGGCTGCTCGGGGCGGCCTCGTTTCTTATCGTGGCCGTCGAGTCGTTTCATGCGGACACGGACAAGAGCTTTCACCTGAAGACAGGCGGCAGCGGCGGTTTCACGCTCGTCGCGGAAGGCAACTTGCCGATTTTCGAGGATCTCAACAATCCGAAGGTTCGCGACGCCTATCGGCTCGACACGGCGGCGCTGGCGAAGGTCGTCGTGCATCCGTGCCGCGTACAGCCGGGCGATGACGCGAGCTGCCTGAATCTCTACAAGCCGCTGAAGCCGCGCGTCGTCAGCTTTTCGACCGCGTTAATCGAGCGCGGCGGATTCGACTTTGCGGCATCGCTGGCGCAATCGGCCGAGGAGAAGGCGAATCCGTGGCTGCAGTTGAAACAAACCGGCGACGACGCCATTCCCGCCATTATCGACGCCAACACAGCTGACTGGACGCTGAAGACACCGCTGGGCAGCATCGTTGAAGTCAACGATGCCGAGGGGAAGCCGTGCAAGCTGCGCATCGTCGGCCTATTGAACGCCAGCATTTTCCAGAGCGAGATTATCGTCGGCGAGAAGGCGTTTCTGTCGCTCTATCCGCAACAGACGGGGTATTCGTTCTTGCTCATCGACACGGGTGAGCCTGACCCCGCCAAGCTCAAGACGATCGAACAAGATTTGGGTAAAGGACTCGAAGCATTCAACATGGATGTGCAGACGACAGCGGAGCGCATCCGCGGCTACCTGGCGGTGCGCAATATGTACTTGGCGACATTCCAGGCCCTGGGCGGGCTGGGGCTCGTCTTGGGCGCCGTCGGCCTGGCGATTGTGCTACTGCGCGGCGTCTGGGAACGCCGTGCGGAGTTGGCCTTGTTGCAAGCGCTCGGCTTCCGATCCGGCCAACTGGCGTGGCTAGTGCTCGTGGAAAATGTTTTCTTGCTCGTGTGCGGCCTGGCGGCGGGAACGGCGTCAGCGCTTCTGGCCGTCGCCCCTTATCTCACCGGCGCCGGCGCTGCAAGTCTCTGGAGCCGCATCGGGTTGCTCCTGGCGCTCGTTGCCGGCACTGGATTGATCTCGGCGATTCTCGCGGTTTGGTCGACGCTGCAAACGCCGGTGCTGACGGCATTGCGGCGGGAATGACACGTCTTCGTTTAGCGTTCGCGCGGGGCCATCGCTCCCGACGCTTTTGTCGCAGTTTTTTTCCGCTATCCCTTGACAGATACATATCCAGGTAGTAATATTTGTATATTTTTATATTCAAATGTTTGAATCTAACAATTCAAGAGGTCGATGCCATGCCGCACCGCGCTTTGGTTACGAAAGAACTTGCCGAGTTCTTGGGCGTTTTGTCGCATCCCCACCGCATCCGCATCATTGAAGAGCTTCGGGACGGAGAACGCGACGTGAACTCGTTGCAAGAGGCGCTCGGTATCAGCCATTCGGGAGTGTCGCAACACCTGATGGTTCTGCGTGCCAGCCGGCTGGTTTCCGAGCGGCGCGAAGGACGCCATGTTTACTACCAATTGCGCCAGCCCGAAATCGCCGCCTGGTTGCTGGAAGCAACCCGGTTTCTGGAAAAGGAGACGGTGGTGGGCGATGAGCTTCGCAAAGCCATAGGCAAGGCTCGCAAAGAATGGGCTGCAAACTGAGTTAGAGGCTCAAAAAATGACGTGGGACGGGTCTCCAGACCCGGCCGGACGGCTCAGGAGAGCGGTCCTACTTCATTTCTTTGGACGCTCTTAGTGACCAAACAATCGCCACCCAGGCTCCCCTCATGGAGGCACGAACAGACCATGCAAAAGCTGATTCAGGGTATTCACCAATTCCGAGACGAGGACTTCCGCCCGATGCAAGGATTGTTTGAGCAGTTGGCGAAGGGGCAGAACCCCGACACCCTGTTCATCACCTGTTCCGACTCCCGCATCGACCCGAACCTGCTCACCCGCTCCAAGCCGGGCGACTTGTTCATCCTCCGAAACGCCGGGAACATCGTACCACCACACGGTGCGGCAAACGGTGGGGAGGCGGCGACCATCGAGTTTGCCGTCGCGGCCCTCGGCGTGAAGGACATCATCATTTGCGGTCACTCTCACTGCGGGGCCATGAAAGGGTTGTTGCAACCTGAAACGGTGGCTTCGCTCCCGTCCGTCGCGTCATGGTTGTCGCATGCCGAAACCACGCGCCGCATCGTGCGCGACAACTACCGACATCTGGAGGGTGATCGTCTCGTGACGGCAACGGTCGAAGAAAACGTGCTGGTGCAACTTGAGAACTTGCGAACGCTTCCGTCGGTCGCGTCTCGATTGGTACGGGGCGACCTGCACTTGCATGGCTGGGTGTACAAGATCGAAACCGGCGAGGTTTTCGCTTACGACATGACGAGCGGGCAGTTTGTCCCCTTGGCTCAGTATCAGTATCAGCCAAGTGAATCCGCCGTGCGGCGTCGAACCGCCTCGGCGATATAACCGAGGGCGAGGGGAAAGATCGGAGGGGCGAGGGCCGAGAGAAGACAATAACGTGTTTTTCCTCGCCCCTCACCCCCCTCATCTCGCCCCTCGCTACAACTCGGAACGGGAGTGCCGGAGTGATTTTTCAAGACCGTGAAGGATTTTGGGGTCACGCGTTCGCACTCCAGGGATCGGTTACCCCCCTTGTCAGTCCCTACGTGGTCGCCTTCGGCGTTTTCGCCACGGCGGTCAGCGTGCTGGCATGGCTGCTGCAACGCCAGTGGCAGATCGACATCGGACTGGAAATCGCCCCCTTTGAGTTTGCGGGGGCAGCGTTGGGGTTGCTTCTCATCTTGCGGACGAATGCCGGATACGATCGGTGGTGGGAAGCTCGCAAGTTGTGGGGCGGAATCGTGAATCAATGCCGCAACGTGGCTATCAGCGCATTGTCGTATGGCCCAGCCAACCAGGAGTGGAACGAGAAATTCATCGAGTGGGCGGCGGCGTTCCCCCATATCGCACGTTGCAGCTTGCGCGGCGAGCCGCCGTCGCCGGAAGTGACGGCATTGGTCGGCCAGGAGGCTTCGAACCAAGTTGCCGCATCATCTCACATGCCGAGCTTCGTTGCCCTGAAACTTGCCGACCTCCTTCAGGAAGCCAGCGATAGCTACGACATGGACCGATTCGCGTTCATGCAGGTGGACCGGGAACGGGCGGCACTCATCGACCACATCGGCGCCTGTGAACGCATCCTCAGGACGCCGTTGCCGCTTGTGTACGACATCAAAATTCGGCGGTTTATCTGTCTTTTCTTGCTGATGTTGCCCTTCGTACTCTTGCACCGCATCGACAGTTACTGGATCGACAGTTACTGGCTCATTCCGGTTGTCACGATGCTAGTCGCCTATCCGCTCATTTCGTTGGATCAGATCGGTGTTGAACTGCAGAACCCGTTTGACGAGACGAACCTGAGTCACCTACCGCTCGGCGACATTTCGGCAACCATCGAGCGGAATCTGATCGGTTTGCTGGAGGCGAGGCATGCGTCGATGGAAAATGAATCGCCAGGCGAAGACGCGCGTTAGAGTCGATCCCTCGAAAACGACAGGATACTTCCCACCAAAGCTGCATATGTTCGGCGCCCACTTGAAAATTCCTTATGAAGAAACCAGCAGTATTTCTCGACCGCGACGGTACCATCATCGAAGATGCGGGATATCTTCGCGAGGCTGCTCAGGTTCTGTTCTACCCGCAGACATTCTCGGCCCTGCGGCGCCTTGGCGACTTCGTGCTGTTTATCGTCACGAACCAGAGCGGAATTGCCAAGGGTCAGATCCGCTCAGAGGAAGCGGACGCTGTCAACCATCATGTCGTGCAATGTCTTGCCGCGGCTGGGACGACCATCCGAGACGTCTACTGTTGCCCTCATCAGCGATCGGACGCCTGCGCGTGCATGAAACCGAGTCCTTATTTTCTCAGGATTGCGGAGCGCGATTTTGAGATTGATCTCGCCAGGTCCTTTGTCGTTGGCGATCACCCCTCGGACATCGCATTGGCACACGCTGTGGGGGCAACGGGAGTCTACGTTCTCACCGGCCACGGCGTGAAGCATCGGGCAGAACTTCAATTTCCCGCATTCGTAGCTTCCGACATCGGGGTGGCTGCTGACGTGATCCTGAGAATGTCCGCGACCGCATGACCGAGGGACGCAGCGGACGCAGCTATTGCCCCTTTTTTCCACGATTCATTGCATTTCGGGAGTGGGGTGTGAGAGTGCCTGTGTGCAACGAATACGCACACGTGCCGTTGGCCAACGGAGTTGCGCATGAAAAATGCGTTGCAGGCCTCTTTGACCACATTGAGAAATGGCACTGGCTAATTCGATACATTGGAGCATCGTTGCCGATAGGGCTCGACTATGATGCTAACCGATGACCACGCGTGGTTGCTTCGCCGGATCGGGCTCGGCTTCGAGAATCAACTCGCGCACAAGCCACGGGACATTCCCTTGGCCGAACAGCAAGAACCCGATGTTGGCCGCTATGGGGCTTTCGTCGGACCAGCCGAAGTGTATTTCCGGCGGCGTGCCCACCTTTGACAGTTCTAGCGCCATGGCCGCGATCGTGTGCGCGATCGAAGCACAGCGATGGATCCGCAGAATGAACACGCCTTCTTCCTGCGTCACTTCGATCACCGGCGTCTGATAGAACTCGCTGGTGTCGCCGAGGTTTGCCTCGATGAAAACGATCGGGACCTCCGGCCCGAGCCGATGTTCTTTGCGGATCGATTCCTCCTTCTCGCGGATGCTGCGGCTGCCTGGCCGGTGCGGGACGAGCACAGGGAACTCCAGCATCTTCATGCTATCCCACAGGAAGTGCGACTGGGCGTCAACGAACTCCAGCCCTTGGATGCGCAGCTCCGTGCTGCGCATGAAACGCGAGACGATCGACGAGACCACGATGGCGAAGATGAACCATAGGGCGATAACCAACCCATCCGGCTTCTCGATCATGTTGGCGAGCGTGGTGTAGACGAAGACCACCGTGATGAGCGCAAACGGCCACGATAGGCGCACATACCATGGTCCTTCGTTCTCGCGCCACCGATCGATCAGGGTGGCGACGCAGGCGCTCGTCATGAGCATCAAGACGCCCGTCGCGTAGGCGTTGCTCTGGGCTTGCACGGAGGCGTTGAATTGCCAGGTCACAAACAGATTGATGACCGTGAACAAGACAACGAGAGGCCGAATGGCGCCGGCCCAATCGGGCGCCATGCCGTAGCGTGGCAGATACTGCGGCACGAGGTTGAGCAACCCCGCCATGGCGCTCGCGCCGGCGAACCAGAGAATCACTACCGTACTGATGTCATAGATCGTGCCGAAGGCGAACCCGAACATCGGATTGATTTGCGACCCAGGCGAACCATCGATCAGCTTTTCGCCATGCGCTAAATATGCGAGCGCCCTTTCGAAGGCAGGGCCATTTTTCTCCAGCGCCGACGGGGAGATCAGTGTGCTGACCACCAACGATGATCCCAAGAGAAACGCGGACATGATCAGCGCAGCCGTGAGAAGCAGGTACCGGGTGTTGCGAATGCGTCCATTTGGCTCCGCGGCGCTCTCGCCGGTGTCTCCCTGAACGAGCGGCATGACGGCGACACCCGTTTCGAATCCGCTCAGACCCAAGGCCAGGCTTGGGAAAAGGAGCACGCATACGAGAGCGATGTGCCACGGTGAAGCGCTCGTCCCGAAGTGATGCTCAAAATGCCAGCGCCCCGCTTCGACTTCGGCAAGCCAGTGATCGAAGTGCTCGCCATGCTGGCTCAGATAGTGCAACCCGCTGCCGACTACGATCAGATTGAGCAGTAGATAGGCCCCGACAATGCCCACGGCCAGGCCGATCACTTCCGTGAATCCACGCAGGAACATGGCGCCGAGCATGACGAGCAGAAACATCGTGATCGCCATCTGGGCGCCATCCCAGGTCAGTCGTCCCTTCAGAATGGGGTTCTCGATAATGTGCTTGGCCGCGTCGGCCGCCGACAGAGTCTTGGTGATAACGAAATCGGTGGCGGCAAAACCGAGCAGGATGAGCACGAGTAGCTTGGCCGTCCACCCATGCATCAGCTTCTCCAGCATGGCGATCGAGCCCTGGCCGTACGGCGATTTTCCGGCCACGTAAGAATACACGGGCAAGGCGCCGAACAGAGTCACAACCACCAGGATCATGGTCGCGAACGGCGTCAAAATGCCGGTCGCCTCGAACGCGATCGACGGCTGGTAGCCCAGCGTGCTGAAGTAATCGACGCCGGTCAAGCACATCACCCAGAGCCAAAAGCTCTGCGTATGGCCATGCGACTCCTGTGGATTTTCCTTGGGCGCCGACTGGTCGTGGTCCATGTGCAAAAAGCTACCCGTTGCCAGTGGATGGAGGTGAGAAGCTATTAGTATATGGCGGAAGGAATGCGGCTCGTAACAAATTCTGTGGCACGCCGGTGCAACGCGTGCATCTGCCAGGCTGTGGCAGATTCCCGTTCGTTGTGCGGACTAAAGTCCGCACTACCGAATGCCACAGCCAGATAGCTACACCCTGTTGCAACGCCGGTTTCTCCTTGAACGCGGCACGGACTGCGCCATAGGATGGCCTGCATGGAAGTACAATGCCCAAACTGCCAAATCCCGATTGCGTTGGCCGACGAACCCGCCGTCAGCGATGTCGCATGTGTCAGTTGCGGCTCCACGATTGAGATTGCCAATTATTCAACGATCGCCTGGTCGGGTCCGGCCAACAAGCGCATCGGCAAATTCGAAATCCTCGGCAAGATAGGCCACGGCGGGTTCGGCACGGTGTTCAAGGCGCGCGACACCGAGCTCGATCGTATCGTCGCCATCAAGGTCCCGCGGGCCGGCAACATCGGTCCGGGCCCCGAAGAGCTGGACCGCTTCTTGCGCGAAGCGCGGGCAGTCGCGCAACTGCGCCACCCATTGATCATCACCATCCACGAAGTCGGCGTCGACAACGAGGTCCCCTATCTCGTCTGCGACTATCTCGAAGGCGTCACGCTCGCCGATCAGTTGACCGCGCGCCGTCTCAGCTTTGTCAAATCGGCCGCTTTGATTACCGACATTGCCGATGCGCTGGAGTATGCCCATTCGCTCGGCGTTGTCCATCGCGACGTGAAGCCATCGAACATCATGCTCGTGCAACAGTGCACCGGCAGCGCAAGCAGCAATCCGACCGGACCCGTCGCCACCGCCGCCTCGTCAGGTTCGCCGTGGAAGCCGATGCTGCTTGACTTCGGCCTCGCCAAGCGCGACGCCGGCGAGATCACCATCACAACGGAAGGCGATGTCCTCGGCACTCCCGCCTACATGAGCCCCGAACAAGCGCGCGGCGAAGCCCATGAGGTCGATGGCCGAAGCGATGTCTATAGCCTGGGCGTCATCCTTTATCAACTGTTGACTGGGGAACTGCCGTTTCGCGGCAACCGGGCGATGCTTTTGCATCAGGTGTTGAACGATGAGCCGAAGGCGCCGATGAGCCTTAACGACAAGGTGCCGCGCGACCTGGAAACCATCGCTATGAAAGCGATGGCGAAGGAACCCGATCAGCGCTACGCCAGCGCCAAGGAATTGAGCGCCGACCTGCGCCGGTGGTTGGCGGGCGAGCCGATCCTCGCCAGGCCCGTCGGCACGCTCGAACGGACGTGGCGCTGGTGCCAGCGCAACCCGGCATTGGCAACGGCCAACATCGCGGTGCTCGCCGCCCTGGCGACTTTCGTGACCGCGTTTTTTGTCGTCAACGCCTCATTTCATCAAGAACAAATCGAGCGGAATAAGGCCGTTCAACTTGCTCGCGAAAAGCAAAAACTCGCCGACGATGAAAAAAAAACTACGCGACGAGGCCGATGCGCGCCGCGATGAAGCAGAGACCGTGGCCGTCCAGATCGGCTTCGACGCCTATCACGCGATGCTGGCGGAGAGGCCCGGATTGGGGTTCGTGGGCATGGCGCAAATCCTGCCCAAGGCGGTCGGGCTCAAGAAACCAGCGTTGGCTGATTCGATGCGTCGGCACCTCGCCGCCTGGGGCAACGAAATGAGCAAGAATCGTCTGCGCAGGATTATCGGCCATGACGATCGCGTCTGGTGCGTGGCCGTCAGCGCCGACGGCACAACCGCCTTGACGGCGAGCGGCAACTCGGCCCAGGCCTGGGACACCGCGACCGGCAAGCTCATCGGCTCGCCGCTTCGCCATGACGACATTGTCCGAGCCGTCGCACTCAGCACCGACGGCAAGACGGCAATTACCGGCGGCGCCGATCGTACGGCTCGCGTCTGGCGGACCGCCACTGGCATGCTCATCGGCTCGCCGGTCCAGCATCCGTATCTCGTCAACGCCGTCGCTTTGAGCGCCGACGGCAAAACGGCGCTGACCGGAAGCTTCGAGACCAGCGTGCGGACATGGGACACGGCGACCGGCCAGCAGACTGGACTTCCGCTCGAGCATCCGGAGGTCGTCCGCGATGTCGCATTAAGCGCCGACGGCAGCGTTGCTCTCACGGCAAGTCACCACGAGGCTCGAGCTTGGGATACGGCAACGGGCAAGCCGATCGGGCCGCCGCTACAGCATCAGGACATCGTCCGCGTCGTGGCCCTTAGCGCCGACGGCAAGACAGCGCTCACCGGCAGCGACGACAAAACGGCACGTGCATGGGACACCCGGACGGGAAAGCCGATTGGACCGCCTTTACAGCATCGTGGCCGCGTCGACGCAGTAGCCGTCGGCGCCGGCGGCAAGACCGCGATCACCGGCAGCGTCGACAAGACGGCGCGACTGTGGGACACCGCGACCGGCAGGCTCATCGGTCCGCCGCTTCACCATCAGAGTCGCATCAGTGCCGTCGCCTTGAGCGCCGACGGCAAAACGGCACTCACCGGAAGCTGGGACCAATCGGCTCGCATCTGGGACGCCGCTGCCGGAAAATCGATGGCACGCGCGCTCCCGCATCGGACGATCGTCGTCGCTGTTGCCTTGAGCGCCGACGGCAAGATCGCTGTGACGGGAAGCCTCGACAACATCGCTCGCCTTTGGGACACTTCGACCGGGATGCCGATCGGACCGCCGCTCCATCATCAAGACGCCATCGAGGGGGTCGCTCTGAGCGCCGACGGCCAAACGATCCCTCACCGGCAGCGACGACATGACGGCTCGATTCTGGGAGGCGTCGAGCGGCAAACCCCTCGGACCACCTTTCCACCACCAAGGCGCTGTCAAACGCGTCGCCCTTTCCGCCGACGCCACGCTGGCCCTCACCGGCAGCGCCGACAAGACGCCCGATTATGGAAAATCCCGCGCCCTCTTCGTGATGACCCAGAGCGCATCATGCTGTGGGCCCAAGTCGTCACCGGCATCGAAGCCGACGAGCACGCCAACCCGCGCATCCTCGACGCCGCCCAGTGGCAACAACGCCGTGCGCGGCTCGAAAAACTCGGCGGTCCGCCGGCGCTGGATTAGGGGAAGGTTTTCAACACACGGACGTTCTTCCCACACAGTCACAAAGACCACCGTGCGGCTCAGCCGCACGGTGGTCTCTGGTTTTTGTTGTGAACAATCCGGGCTATTGTCGGAATCGCTCGCTCTCTTCACTTCTTGCCACGTGTCGCGTCATCCCCAGCAAACCAAGCCCGGCTCGAAGGAGTTGCCGAGGTGGTCGTGGTGGGGCAGGACGCGGACGGTGTAGCCGTAGTGGCCGCTGGTGGTGCAGCGAATCTTGCCCTTGAACAGCCAGGTTTGTCCGTGGGACGAGCCGTTGGTGGACATGGCGACGGTGCTGGGTTGCGGAATCTCGCCAGCGTTGTCGATGATGCCGTGAAAGAGCTGGACTTCGACGTCGTCGGGGGCGAGGTTGCCGAGGTTGATGCGTGCTTCGACTTCGAACTCGGCGCCGACATGCATGGCATCTTTTCCGTCGGCCAGGACGTTCTCGATGCGGACCTGGCCCCATTCACGCTGTAGCTTGCGTCGCCAGGCGGAAAGATCGGCTGCCGATTTCAGGTTGTCGGTCGTCAACTGCGCATAACGGCGGGCGGAAGGAATGTAGCAGCGCTTGGTATAGTCTTCGACTTGCCGATGGGTATTGAAGACGGGGCAGCAGGTCTTGATCGACTGCTTCATGTAGTTGACCCAGCCGCGCGGCGTGCCGTCGGACGAGCGATTGTAGAACATGGGCACGATCTCCTGCTCCAACAGATCGTAGATGGCCCGGCTTTCAATGTCGTCCTGGTAGGTGCGATCATTGTCGGAGTATTCCTCGCCGGCGCCGATGGCCCAGCCGTTGTCGCCGTTGTAGCCCTCGCACCACCAGCCATCGAGGATGGAGAGATTGAGGCCGCCGTTGATACAGGCCTTCATGCCGCTGGTGCCAGACGCTTCGAAAGGCCGGCGCGGGTTGTTGAGCCAGATGTCGACGCCCTGGACCATGACGCGGGCGACGTTGATGTCGTAGTCTTCGATGAAGACCATGCGTCGGCGAAACTCCGGTCGGCGGCAGACGTGTACGATCTCGGCGATCAGTTCCTTGCCCCCATGGTCGCGCGGGTGCGCCTTGCCGGCGAAGATGATCTGCACGGGGCGATCCTTGTTGTTGAGGATGGCAGCCAGGCGTTCGATGTTGCGGAAGATGAGCGTGCCGCGCTTGTAGGTGGCGAAGCGGCGCGCGAAGCCGATCGTCAGCGCCTCGGGGTCGAGAACTTCGTCGGCGCGATTAATCTCCGACGGCGTGGCGCCGCGCCGCTCCAACTGCAAGCGCAGCCGCCCGCGCGCATAGACCACGAGCCGTTCCCGCCGGCGCTCGTGCGTGCGCCACAGCTCCGCGTTCGGAATGTTGTCCACCTTCTTCCAGACCGTGTGATCGGTCGGCCGCTGATCCCAATGTGCGCCGAGGTAGCGATCGTAAAGCGCGGAGAAGTCGCCGGCCATCCAGCTCCGGGTGTGCACACCGTTGGTGATCGATGTGATCGGAATCTCCGCTTCCGGCAGGTTGGGCCAAATGGCTTTCCACATATGGCGCGAGACCTTGCCATGCAGTGCGCTGACGCCATTGGAAATATTCGACAAACGCAGCGCAAGCACCGTCATGCAGAACGGCTCGTTGAAGTCGCGCGGGTTCTGCCGACCCAGGCCAAGGAAGTCATTCCAGTCGATATGCAGATGCGGCAGATAGCCGGCGAAGTAATGCTGGATGAGCTGCGGGGCAAAGACATCGTTGCCCGCGGGGACTGGCGTGTGCGTCGTGAAGCAGGTGCCGGCCGAGACGGCTTCGCGCGCTGCCGCGAAGTCGAGTTTGTGCTCTTCCATCATCACCCGGATGCGCTCCAGACCGCAGAACGCCGAATGTCCTTCGTTCATGTGGCAGACGGCCGGTTCCTTGCCCATGGCGCGCAGCGCCCGCATGCCGCCGATGCCCAAGACCATTTCCTGCCGGATGCGCATGTCGTGGTCGCCGCCGTATAGCCGCGACGTGATCTGTCGATCCTCGGCCGAGTTCTGCGGGATGTTGGTGTCGAGCAGATAAAGCGGGATGCGGCCCACGTCGATCTTCCAAACGCGAATCGCAACGTCTCGGCCGGGCAACGGCACGCTCACGACCAGCGGCGTGCCATCGGCGCCGGGCTGTGAGATCAGCGGAAGGTTGAAGAAATCGTTCTCCGGATAGCGTTCTTGCTGCCAACCATCGACGTTGAGGTATTGGCGGAAATAGCCTTCGCGATACATCAGCCCCACGCCGACCAGCGGGAGACCGAGGTCGGAGGCCGATTTGAGATGGTCGCCGGCCAACAGACCCAGACCACCCGAGTAGATCGGCACGCTCTCGTGCAGGCCGAACTCCGCGGAGAAGTACGCGATGCGATGCTGCCGAACCGCTGCCTCCGCATCGTTGGCCTTCTTGAGGTAGGTGTCGTGAAACCACGTCGCCGACGTCAGATAGCGGTGCTGCGCCTCGAACACGCGGGCCAAGTGCGCCATATAGCCTTCGTCGTCCTTGAGTTGCTCGAGCCTTTCCTGGCCGACCGTCGCCAACAAACGAACCGGGCTATGTTCGGCTTTCTCGAATAGCTTTTCGTCGATGCGGCGAAACAGCGCGATGGCATCGTGATTCCAGCACCACCACAAGTTATAGGTCAGTTCTTGAAGCCCTTGCATTTCTTTGGGAAGATTAGGAAGGACGGTGAACGTTCGAAAGTTGCGCGTCGCCATGAGACTTCTTCCTCGGCTCGATCGGAAAATCCCTTGCAGGTTAAGATATCTTGCTCGCACTGATTGGCAATCACTCGACGGCACGCAAGACCGGCGTCCGCTTCCGCCGCTGGGTTCTGCGTCTCCAGCCCCGAGTGCACGCGAGGGGACATCGGCGGACCTTCTAGCGAATTCGGCTCCGCCAATGAGCGCTAGCCGACGTAGCATCAGAGACGAATCGACTCAGCACGGCGTGTGCGTGTGGTCGATCAGCGAGCCGGGCCGGACCCGTCGAAGCAGCGATGCATCTTTGAATAGTTCCTATGCTCCGCTCCGACGCCTCAAACTCGCCTGAGCGGTGCGTGCGATTCGCGTCCACCGAATGAGCGATTCCGTCCCGCCATGTGTTTTCCAGCATCCAAGCAACGCCACGGATCGGCGGCACAGAATATGCAAGACATCTGGCGGAACCGAGAGCCACCGCGGCTTCTGGCCCGTGCCAAGGAGCGATTATGTTCCGAGACCGCATCGACGCTGCACACATGTTGGCGGCATTGCTCAAGAAACGAAAACTGCACGATCCGCTCGTGTTGGCCATCCCGCGCGGCGGCGTCGTCACCGGCGCCGTGCTCGCCGACGAACTCGGCGCCGAACTCGACATCGTCTTGTCCCGCAAGCTGCGCGCCCCCGATCAGCCGGAGTTCGCCATCGGCGCCATCTCCGAAGACGGCCATGTCTTCCTCAATCCGCATGTCGCGACGCCTTACGAAGTCACAAAAGAGCTCCTCGAGCAAGAGCGCCGTTACCAACTCGCCGAGATCACCCGGCGCAAGAAGTTGTTCCGCTCGGCTCGACCCCAGGCATCGATCGAAGGCCGATCGGTCATCGTTACCGACGACGGCATTGCCACCGGTTCGACGATGATGGCCGCCCTGCAGATCATCAACACGCAAAAACCGCGCGACGTCGTCGTGGCCGCCCCCGTCGCGCCGCCGGACCGCCTGGCGGAACTGCGCCCATGGTGCGACGACATCGTCTGCCTGCACACCCCCGAAGTGTTCTGGGCGATCGGCGAGTTTTATGACGACTTTCGTCAGGTCGAAGACGATGAAGTGATCGCGCTGCTACGGCCCTTCGCGAAACCCACGGCGCGGCGCGCCACGCCCGCCACTCGCAGCGAAAGGAAAGCCTGACCAAGAGCGATTCGCTCCGCATGGCGCGGTGGCCCGCGTACGTCAGGCCTGCCAGCCTGACCTTTCGCAATCACCTCAGTCGCCGGGTCGCCTCAATCGCCTGGCGAAGGACGGCATCAACGGCGTTCACACGAAGAAAACAATTGATAGTAGTACGGGGAACACGGGGCCAACGCGGAGTGGAAGACTGACTTTGATCTGAATCCTGGGTTCCCCAAGTCGCTCATTCCTCCTGATGCTTTCCCGTATCCCCCCGTACTACTATCCGCCAACTTCTTCGCGGCCGGCGAAGAAAGTCAAAAACCAATCACGGAACCACGAACAGGCGAAATAACGAAAAACACAAATGCCAGGTACGGCGTTTCGTGGTTTCGTGATCTGCATTTGTGAACTCGTAGAGTCGTGGTTGCGGCTATGCCGCGCTAGGCTCCCCGTGGTTCAACTTGGTGCAGGCCAAAATCAGGAGGCACACCCAGAGCCGGGCATTTTTTTTTCAACCGCATTGCACGCCGTGATGCATCGCTCGATACTAACGATAGCGCCGTTGCCAGCATCGCCCGAAAAACGGTCCGCGTCGCCGTTGTTTTGCCCCGCGGTATTCATGAATACATGGCCTGGTCAAGAAAAAAAATGATAATTCCTTGACACCATGGCTCACCCCGGTTCCAATACACCGTAATAAGCCAACCGGCGCGGTGATAGGTCAACCGGCGCACCGAAATATCTCAACCGGCGCCGTCATAGGCTAACCGGCGCCGGTTGAGCTACTCACCAGTTCGGCCAAGGAGATCGACTATGTTCGTGCCAGTTCCGCCAGCAACAGATCAGGACACCACCAAGCACGCGAAAGATGCGCGGGGCCCTAGTGCTCTGTCACATCTCGAATGAGGGGTAGAGCCGCTTGAGCTTGATGCGGGCATTGGCGGTGGTGAATCGCCAATTGATGCGCGTGCAAGCTTCGTTGCGGCTCTGCTCCCAGACGGCCATTT
>Ga0194132_10000371_pt1 | contig 91828 bp, 85 predicted proteins | sample TA2KigOf80mmetaG_FD_148612 | JGI IMG/M metagenome (GOLD analysis project Ga0194132, IMG submission 148612) | Freshwater microbial communities from Lake Tanganyika, Tanzania - TA2015054 Kigoma Offshore 80m | ecosystem: Environmental > Aquatic > Freshwater > Lake | place: Tanzania: Lake... | reverse complement strand
CGGCAATCGTCGGGTCACCTCGCGCAGCGGCTCGGGCAGGATGTCGAGCGCCGAAACCACCTGCCGCATCAATGCTGCTGGTGGTATAACGAACCACCGCGCTGCATCGGCAAGTGTCAGGTTGATCTGTACACCAGCCTGATGTCAGTCGTGTGTCGTGCGTGTGGGCGCGTCGTCGAGGCCGGCGAGAAACCCGCCGACGTGTCGAGTCGTACTCTGAGTTGTAGCCACAGTGAGCGGTGCGCCGGATTCAAGGATAAGAACCAGCCGGGTTCCCGCAGACTCTTGCCGGCTGATGGACTTGTTCGACCATTCTTCGTAGCCGTACCAGCCGATACCTGCTGTTCGCGCAGAGAGAGTCGCCGCGGGGTTGATGATCTCCATGACCGTATCCGGAAATTCCAGGCGCTGGACTGATACCAGACCGTTCGTCACTGTCACCCTGAGGGCACTCATCCGAATCGTGTTTGCGGATGAGTTTGCTGCAGTGCGTGGGGCGGCAGCAATCGGGCTTCTAACCGCTGTTGAGTTGCAACAAACAAAGACTCGCCGCGCCTTTCACGATGGCGGACGTGGATGGGATACTGGGGCGGACCTGACCATGTGTATCGCCCAATGCGCATCGGCATTTCCGTCTGTTCGAACTATCGCGTCCAGAACCCGCGTGACGGCGCACGCTGGATGATCGAACGTGCGGCGGCGGCTCGAGCCGCTGATCTGGATTCTCTTTTCGTAGGTGATCACCACGTCACCGCGGGACCGTACTACCAGAATGTCGCCATACTCGGCCGTATGCTCGCGGAGTGGCACGATCGCCCCGCAGGTGCGCTGTTTCTGCTGCCGCTATGGCATCCGGTGCTTCTTGCAGAACAGATCGGCACGCTGGCGAGCATCATGCCGAATCGCTTCATCATGCAGTGTGGTCTCGGTGACCGGCCGCAGAGTGAAGGCATGGGCGTGGACTTCAGCCGGCGCGTCGGCATGTTCGAAGAGTGCATTCGCATCATGCGTGCGCTCTGGGCCGGCGACACAGTCAGCACGGACCGTTACTGGAACCTGCGCGACGCACGTATCTCGCCGGTACCCGCAGAGCCTGTCGAAATCTGGGTGGGTGCCACGGTACTGCCGGCGATCAACCGCACCGCGCGCATTGCCGATGGCTGGCTGGGTTCACCGAGTCTCAATCAGGCCGATGCCGTCAAATCGCTCAACATGTACCGGCAGGCCTGCGCGGAGCATTCAAAGCCCCTGGGATCCGCGGCGCTGCGCCGGGACATTTGCATCGCGCGGACCAGCCAACGGGCCCGTGAAGGGGTGGCCCCGGAACTGGCAAAGGGGTATCGCGGATTTGGTGAGGAGGCCCTCGTGATCGGATCGATTGCGGAAGTGGTGGAACAGTTCGGCCGGTATCGCGATATGGGCTATACGGACATCATCGTGCGCAATATCAGCCAGAACCAGGCAGTGGCGCTCGAAACCATTGCGTGCCTCGGTGAAGTCAGGGCGCAGCTTGTCTGACACCAGTCAACCAAACATTCGTTTCGGTGGTGAGCCGGGGTTTCTTCCGGGCGGTGGGGCGCGCGCGGCGTATCAGGTTGGGGTTCTTAAGGCCATCGCTGCCATCGCCGACTGTCATACGCTGCCTTTTCGTACCCTTTCCGGCATCAGTGCCGGTGCCATCAACGCCATGGGCCTCGCTCGCCGCGCCGGTGATTTCACCGAAGCGGTGCTGAACCTCGAACGATTGTGGACCGGCATGCGGCCCGGTGGTGTGTTCAGCATGGAATACAGTGCGCTGCAAAAGTTCCTGTCCCGGCACGGCAAGCCGGTTTCCCTGCTGAACAACATGCCACTGCGGGAACTGCTGACCCGGAAAGTCGCAGACGATGGTGCCGTGGCGCGACACATCGAACACGGCATTCTCGATGGTTTTGCAGTGACTGCCTCGAACTATTCCACTGGCGAGGCCACGACGTTTTTCCAGGCGCATCCAGAAACACTTGCTTGGCAGACTCGGCGCAGACACAGCGTGGCCACGACCATCGGTGTACCGCACCTCCTGGCGTCGAGTACGCTACCGCTCCTGTTCCCGGCCGAAAGGATCGGCAATCACTATATCGTGGATGGCAGCCTGCGCATGACCCAACCGCTCTCGCCGGTCATCAAGATGGGTGCGGATCGGATTCTGGTCATCGGCGTGCGCAACGAGAGCTTGCCCGTGTGAGATGAAGGCGTGCCCCAACCCGGGATCGCCGAGGTTGCCGGCTTCACCCTTGACTCGCTCTTCTCGGAAAACCTCAACACCGACATTGAACGGTTGCAGTCCACCAACGACCTCGTGGATGCCATGCCATTCTGGCGGCGGCGGGGCCTGCACGAGCGGCGCATCGAGGTCATGGTGATTCGCCCCTCGGAGGATCTGCGCAAAGTCGCGGCGGATCACTCGGTGCAGATGCCCCGCGGCGTACGATTGTTCCTGCGCACTGTCGGTGGTTGGGGACATGAATGGCGGATACCGAGTTACCTGCTCTTCGATGGTCGGTTTGCGCAGGCCCTCATTGATCTCGGCTACCGGGATGGCCTCAAGGCAAGACCTGCGCTGCAAGCCTTCTTCAGTTAGTGGCTTCCTGAGTTGCGCAGGGCGGGCATAAGATGATCTCCACTACCGGTTACAGGCAAAAAAGGAAGGCTGATATGGCAGGCAAGTCACTGGCGATCGCACTGCTTTTGATCAGTTGCACAAAGGTCTTCGCCAATCATCCAATGGTTTACGACCACCGCTCGTTCACCGCAGATCCAGCCACCGCGAAAGAACCCATTGCGCCGCGCCTTTCCGGTCTCGGCGATTGGTCCTTCAAGGTGACGACGGACAATGCCGATTCGCAGTACTTTTTTGACCAGGGCCTGCGGTTGACCTACGGCTTCAACCACTCCGAAGCCTTGCGGGCGTTCAAGGAGTCGGCGCGGCTTGACCCTTCCAATGCCATGGCGTACTGGGGTTGGGCGCTGGTGCTCGGTCCCAATCTCAACATGCCGATGGACGCAATGGCGGTTGAGCAGGCCTATCAAGCGGCGCAGGAAGCGATTACGCGCGCGAAAACCACCACTCCGATCGAGCAGGCCCTGATCGGCGCGCTCGCTAAACGTTATGCGCCGGTGGCACCCGACAGCCGGTCGTCACTGGATCAGGCGTACGCTGATGCGATGCGGGAAGTGGTCAAAACACATCCCGGGAACGCCGATGCGAGAACACTGCTTGCTGATGCATTGATGAATCTCTCGCCGTGGAACTACTGGCAGCCAGACGGCAAACCCCGCAAGGACACAGAAGAGTTGTTGTCACATCTCGGCCAGGTCCTCGCGGTGCATCCCAAACATCCGGGCGCACTGCACCTCCACATCCATGCCGTGGAAGCCGCACGACCGGAACAAGCGGTCAAGAGCGCCGATGAGCTGATTGGTCTCATGCCCTCCGCGGGGCACATGGAGCACATGCCTTCACACATCTACATGCGGGTGGGGCGCTATACCGATGCTTTTGAAGTGAACCGTCTGGCATCGCTGGCAGATGAGTCCTATATCGCCCAATGCAAGATGCAGGGCATCTATCCGTTGCAGTACTACCCCCACAACCTGCACTTCATGGTGTGGGCGGCCATGTACCTTGGCCGCAGCGAAGAGGCGCTGAAGCAGGCGATAAAGGTCAACAGCAAGGTCCCGGTGGATGAGGATGGCAACGCTTTAGGTGCCTATCAGACTTTTCTCGCGCAGCCGCTCTATGTGATGGTACGGTTCGGCATGTGGGACAAGATCCTGGAAGAAAAAGCTCCGGACAAAGGTAACCGCCTGACGACTGGAATCTGGCGCTATGCACGTGGCACCGCCTATGCTCGGCAGGGAGCCAAGAAAAAAGTCGCAGCGGAGCTCAAGGCCCTGCGATCGCTTCGCTCCAGCGCCAAACCGGAAGACTTTGGCGGCTGGGCGGCGGCGCCGGTGCTTCTTCAAATTGCCGAACAACTGCTGACGGGAGAGGTCGCGCTCGTCAGTGGCAAGAAAGATGAGGCTATTGCCGCGATTGACCGCGCTGTACGACTTGAGGATTCATTGACCTATACCGAACCACCGGACTGGTACTTCCCCACCCGTCATGTGCTCGGCTGGGCATTGCTCGAAGCGGGTTTGCCCCAGGAAGCGGCGGTTGCCTATTGGCAGGATCTCAAGAAAAGCCCGGAAAATCCCTTCGCGCTGCTTGGACTGCAGCAGGCCTTTGAAGCCCAGGGCGATGCGGCGACTGCTGCTGAATTTGCAGCGCGGTTTGCGGCGGCGTGGCAAGGGGCGGACAAACCGCTCGGGTCGTCGCGGTTCTGAGTTGCGCGGGTTGGCGCGGTGCTGAAGCGGTTTGCATAGGGCTCTCTCTTCCTTGCATTCCTGTTGCTTGTGGTCTGGTTCACGTCGCCCTGGTGGATGCAACCTGTGGCGCGATCCTTGGCGGGAGATGCGGGACTCGGCGAGCTCAACGTCAACATCTCGCGTCCGACCCACGAGGGAGTCTTCATTCCCCGCCTTGACGTGACATCCGGTGAATTCCCGGTCACGGCCGTAGACGTACACGTTGCGTGGAGTCTGGCATCGCTGCGTGCCAGCAGGATCGACTCACTGAAAGGTGCCGAGTTGATGATCCAACAAAATCCCTCAGCGGCGCCGCCATAGGAAAACGAGAGTGAGCTGGACTCCGGGTTCATCGCGGGTTTGCCGGTGGATCGCGTGAATGCGCCTCGCGTGGTGTTTCGCGCACCGCACCTGCCGTTACACCTTGAAGGCGGTGTGCAGCTTGCCCAGAAAAAAATCGATCTGAATTTCAAGGCAATGGAAAGTCCGGCGGATGTGCCAGTGAGTATCAGCGTCGCGGTTGATGAAACCGGCGAATTTGAGGCCCGGGTGAAAACCAGCGATGAGAAGGACGTGTATGCCGTTGCAGCCCGGGGTGCGATACGAAGTGGCGTGTTGTCGATCAACGGTGCACTCGATTTCGGTGACTATGAACTGGGGCTGCTCACCGGGCTGACGGGCCTTACACCGATGGGTGGGACGCTGACCGGGCCGATCGCAGCGACGTTTGACGACGCGTTCAACGTCGAGACGATCCGGTTCGAACCACAGATATCACTGTAGGCGACCTCGGAACAAGGTCGCAAACGCCGTTTTTCCATGGCGGGCACCGTGAGTTATACCAAGACGCCTTAAGAGGGCATCGTGCAAATGGAACTTGCCGACACCAGCAAGAGTCAATCCACGCGGGTGAACCTGGCCATTACGCTTAGCGACGCGCTGGCGAAGTTGGAAGGAAGGTGGGACCTGTCGCGTTCGGACCTTTCTTCTTTAACGGCGCTTCTCGACTTCCCGGAGTTGACCCGCCGTGGGGGCGGTGAGGTCAACGTCCAATCACCGCTTCCTTATGATTTGGCGACCCTTGCGGTTGATGCCACGCTGCAGCTTGATCTCGACTACGCACCGGGAACCTGGGTTTTGATCAAAAAGGCGCGCGTACGGCATATCGACGCAGCGCCGTGGACGTTGGAACTGGACGGTCTTGAATTTCAGCAGGATGAGAACGATGTGAAGACCACATTCGCTGCTGCCCGGGTTGAAGGTGGCGTGTCGATTGAGGATTCATCGGCATTTCGATTAAGCACCGAAGGTCTCGCGATCTGGGCTGATGAATCCATGAAGCTGACGCTTGAAGGGCTGAAAGCTTCCGGTAACGGGCAGCTCGGTACGGACGGGTGACAGGGTCAGGTTGCGCTAACGCATCGGGGATATCCGCTCCTCCTGAACCTCAGGGCTGATGAGTCGTTCGAACGCATCGATTATTCCGCACTACTCGATCTGACCCTTCGTGAGCCGCTGCTCGCCACCACGCTCAAGCATGCAGCGGACTATGACGTGCTTGCAGGTCAGTTCACCGGGTCGTTAAAGGGGACGACGATCCGCGGTGATCATCTGAACCTGGACGTTCAGGGAGCGTTCAACCGTGGACGCCTAAGATATGGCGAATATGGGGCGAACGATGTTTCTGCCGCCGTGAACTACCGTCTGAATGCCGACGAGTCGACTTTGCTTCGCGCTGATTCGGTTCACATCGGCAAGTTTGATCCGGGTGTGCCGATCACTGACATTCGCACCGGACCCTCATGAACGATGTTGATGTCGAAGTCGCGCCAGTAAGTGTCGCCCTCCTGGGTGGCACGATTCATACCACGGCGTTCACGTACGCGCTTGAAGCAGGCACCGGCGCGTTTGACGTCAGTCTGCGTGGTATTGATCTAGGTACCGTGATGGCGCTCGAAGGCGAAGACCTGAACGGAACGGGGACGCTGGAAGAGCAATTGCCGATTGTTCTGACGGCCGATAGTGTGCAGGTCAATAAGGGTACGATTCGAGCAACAGGCCCCGGCGTCATCTGTATTGCACTCTCGCTGACACGGGTGGTCGAGCAGCCAGGTCTCGACTTTGCGCTCAAGGCGCTCGAAGACTTCAGTTACTCGAGCCTCGAGGCGGACGTGGACTACAGCGTCAAAGGTGACCTGCTCGCTGCGATCCGTTAGAAAGGGCGCAATCCAGCCATCGAGAAAGGCCGGCCCATTCACTACAATCTCAACGTCAGTGAAAACATCCCGAGCCTGCTCGCATCCCTGCGGATCCAGGATGATGTGAATGAACGCATCGAGCGCCGGGTGCGCGAAGGGGTGGGGCTGCCGAAGTGAATCGCGCGAGCCCGGCGGAGCAGCAATCTTGGATGCAGAGTTCTGGTTGAGGAATTCTGTGGTGTGGGACTAGTAGGCTGTTCAAAGAGTAGCGATGGACGAACAATGGTCGTCGGACAATGATCAAAATGATCAATAAGGAGCACTTCATGAGGCACAACGCCGGATGGAAGGCAGTAGGGTCGCCGTCGACAAGAGCGTCGGGCATCCGACGCATCTCACCGAGGAGGATACTGACAGTCCTGTTCCTGTGCGCCGTGGCAGTTGCCTGCACGCCGACCGTCAAGGTGGCGACGGACGAACCCATCACCATCAACCTCAACGTGAACATCAAGCACGAGATTCTGGTGAAGGTGGATAAACAGCTCGACGACCTTTTCAGCAAAGACAGTGGACTGTTCTGAGGTGAAGACCATGAAAGCAAACAGGTTTCTGAAGCGTGTCCTGGCGGGATTTGTCTTGCTGGCAGCGGCATTCACAGTAAACGCTGCCGATCTTGGTTCAGCCAAGAGTGCCGGTGCCATTGGCGAGCTACCCATTGGACTCTATGACCTGGAGCTTCAGTTCCGCGCCGAAGGATAGGTGATCGGAAACTATAAGTGGAAGCTGGAAGTAGTGAACTGAAACCTGGATGAGACTTTCGTGGCGGACCTGATCGGCGGAAACGTTGGCGCTTACCAGATCACCGAGCGGCTCGGCCGGGGGGGTATGGCCGATGTCTACAAAGCATTCCACAAAGACCTCGAGGTCTACAGGGCCATCAAGTTCATCAGGCCAGAGCTGGGTGAATCCGAAGATTTCCGCACGCGTTTTCTCAAGGAGGCGCAGGGTGTAGCGAAGCTGCAGCACCCCAACATCGTTGGCATCTACGACTTCGGCGCCACCGATGACCGGTACTACATGGTCATGGAGCTGGTGGAAGGCCAGTCACTCAAGGAGATCCTGAAAACCGAAGGACGACTGTCGATTGATCGCAGTGTCAATCTGGTGAAAGCGGTGGCCGGGGCGCTGGCCTACGCCCATGAAAGGGGACTGATTCACCGCGACATCAAACCTGACAACATCATGGTGGATCAGCGCGGCCGGCCGGTCCTGATGGACTTTGGCATCGCCAAGCTGATTACCGGCGATGCCAAGATCACGCAGACCGGGCACCTGATCGGCACACCCGCCTATATGGCGCCAGAACAATCGAAAGGCCTTGAAGTCGGGCCCGCTACCGACATCTATGCACTCACCGTGTTGCTCTTTGAGCTGCTGACCGGACATACCCCGTTTGAAGCGGACACGCCGATGGCGGTGGTGCTCAAGAGTCTCTCCGACCCGATGCCGATGCCGCGTTCATTTAACGCCAACATCAGCGAAGAGCTGCAGGGTGTGATCCTCAAAGGCACGACGAAGGAGATGGCGGAGCGGTATCCGAGCGCGCTCGAATTCATCGCCGCGCTCGATCGGGCGATGGACAAGATCCGCCCGGCGTTGGAAAAGACGGTGGTGTTGCCGCAGTCGCCGAGCATCGTCAAGACAGGCAGCAACGCCTCCACGTTTGTTGTGCTGGCGCTCTTGTTCGTCGTGCTCGGTGGTGGGCTTGCCTGGTGGTTCTTCGGTCGTGGTGCACCGGAGTTGAGTGTTCCCGAGGTGACCCCCGAAGTGACCGTAGCGCAAAAGAGTGATGCACCCGCGTTGCCACAGAAGGATGTTGTTATCTCTGAGCTGGAATCGGCATCTGCAGAACCAATCACATCGGTTTCGCCGTCGGCGGCTGAAGCCGCGGTGATCACCAGCCCTGCACCCGCAGCTGTCGTTACAACCGAGCCTGTTGAGGAGGCTGCAACGCCTGCCAAAACCCGGCCTAAAGCACCTGGATCCGACGCGGAAGAAATCGCGCGACTTGCGGAGCAGAAGCGCTTGGCCAACATCGCCCGGGCGGAAGAGGATGCCCGCATGGCCGCTGAACGTGCCGCAGAAGATCGCCGTCGGCAGGAAGTGGCACAGCGCGACGCACTGGCAAAAAGAGACGCGGAAGCGAAGGCCGCAGCGGATGCCGCCGCGAAAAGTGCGAAAAATCTCCTACCAAGAGCTGTTCCGGAGATGCTCTCGATTCCCGCCGGCCGTTTCGCAATGGGTTGTGCGCCATCGGATTCCAGCTGCCTCCCGGCGGAGCAGCCCGCCCGGGAAGTGAACATCCGTGCCTTCAAGCTGAGCCGTCACGAAATCACCTTCGATCAGTATGATGCGTTTGCCATCGCCACCGGTCGCACCAAACCGGATGACAAAGGCTGGGGTCGGGGCAACCGGCCGGTGATGAACGTGAACTGGGATGATGCGCAGGGGTTTGTTGCCTGGTTGTCGAAACAAACAGGTAGTCGTTATCGGTTGCCGACCGAAGCCGAGTGGGAATACGCGGCGCGAGGCAGTGCGAAAACGACCTTCATCTGGGGCAACGAGGTCGGGCTCGGCAATGCCAACTGCACCGGTTGTGGCAGCAACTGGGATGGCGACCGCACTTCACCGGTCGGCAGTTTCGCCGCAAATTCGCATGGTCTGCAGGACGTGCACGGCAATGTCTGGGAGTGGGTCCAAGACTGCTGGCAGGAAGGTTACGGTGGTGCGCCGGCCGACGGATCAGCGCGTGTGACGGGCAATTGTTCAGCACGGGTGCTGCGCGGGGGTTCCTGGCTCAACAATCCGTCGTACCTGCGATTGACCTACCGCAACTGGCTGGCCGCATCGCTGCGAGACGTGAACACCGGCTTTCGGGTTGCGCAGGACTGATTTTGACGAGCCTGCATTCTAGCGGAAGAACAGATGACCATAGAAGCACTTGAAGACTTCGCCTGTGAACCTGAGGTGTTGTGGGCCATCGTCGGTGATCCTGGGCGAAGTGACTGGGTTCCCGGCGTCACAGCCTGCGACTTCGACGGTACTGTGCGACGGATGACCATGGCGGGTGCAGGTGAGGTGGCGGAACGGATTTTCCGCGGCGATCATGCGACACGGGTGATTGAATACGGCGTGATCGAATCGCAGGCGCCACTCGAATCACATCGCGCCTCCATCACCATCGAGTCCAGGCTTGGTGGTTCGCGTCTGGTGTGGCGGACGGAAGTACAGCCTGTGATGGTTGAGAAGTTCATTCTGAGGGCAATGAAGGAGTCTCTGGCACAGCTGCATCTCATGGTGCGGCGCAGCGGTAGTTGACGGATCACGTGTCCGCGCACTGGTCACTGGCGACGCCAAGCCAAACCCTTCCACAGCAGCCGTAGTCTTGCCCTGGAGGTGACGATAGTGTCCTCACCGATCCAGATCATGGGGCTCGATCATGTCGTCCTGCGGGTGCGGGAACTTGAACCCATGCTGCACTTCTACTGCGACGTTCTCGGCTGCAGCGAAGAGCGACGTGTGGGATCGGCGAACCTCGTTCAATTGCGCGCCGGCGCCTGTCTGATTGATCTGATCTGCCCGGCGAGCCACGACCGAGATGCTTCGTCACCACCCGTACACACCAACATGGATCACTTCTGCATACGCCTGGAGAGGTTCGATGTTCAGGCAATCCGTTGGCACCTCGAAATGCATGGTGTGCGCGCCGGCGAGGTCGCCGCACGATATGGCGCAGAAGGCAGTGGACCCTCAATCTATGTCCACGATCCCGAAGGGAATGTGGTTGAGCTGAAAGGTCCGCCATCGATGGCAACACCACGCCCTGCGCCAGCATCGCGCCGATAACCTTGACGACGCCGGTCACGTTCGCACCGTTTAAGTAGTCGAGCTCCGATCCCGCAACTCTCCGGATGGATTCGTGCAACTACGTCGCATCGCGAATTGGCGTAGTTCAATAGTGCTGCGGTGACCCCGACAAGTCCTTACCTTCAGAGTTTCCTCCGGTAGAATTCGATTCGTTTAGGGGTGCATGGAGCAAGCCAGTATGACGCCGGGCCAACAGGGGGAAGATCACTTCCGTATTGCTATTGTCGGCTCAGGCCCTGGAGGTTTGAGCGCGGCGGCACGCGCGCAATTCCATGATCGGGAAGAAGGTCGAACGACTCCAAGCTACGTTCTGCTCGAAGGATTCTCGGCCCACGCCAAAACGATCCAGCAGTACCAGAAGGGCAAGCACGTCATGGCCGAGCCCGGCTTTCTGGATCTGCGCAGTGACTTCGACTTCAGAGCCGGTACCCGCGAATCCATTCTTGGCGGCTGGGTGGACAGCCTTCAGTCACAGGGCGTCAACATTCGTTATGGCGCCGACGTCACCAAGGTCGTAGTCAAGGACCATGTCTTCACGATCGCTATGGCGGATGGATCGAAGGTAAATGCCGACAACGTCATCCTTGGCATCGGTACTGCTGGTAACCCGCGCAAACTGGGCGCACCAGGCGAAAACCTGCTGCTGGTGCAGTATCAGCTCGATGATCCGGATGAGTTTCGCGGCGAAACCATCATTGTGGTCGGAGCGGGTGATGCCGCCATCGAAAATGCTATCGGGCTCTCGAAACAGAACCGCATCATCATCGTCAACCGCGGCGCGGAATTCAGCCGCGCCAAAGAAGGCAATCTCAACGCGGTACTGGCGGCGATCAACAACCCCGGCCTCGATTTTGATTGCCTCTACGAAACGACGATCAAGCTGGTCATCGAGACCCCGGATGCCGGCAAACCCCTGGAGATCACCTTCAACACACCGGAAGGCGAGAAGGTCGTTCCCTGCGACCGGGTGATTGCGCGCCTCGGCGGAGTGCCGCCACGCAAGTTTGTGGAAGACATCGGTGTGACCTTCCCGAGCCCCAAGCCGGATGCCATACCGGAGCTTTCGAAAACCTACGAAACCAATGTGGCCGGTCTTTATCTGATTGGCGCGCTGGCGGGTTATCCGCTCATCAAGCAGGCGATGAACCAGGGCTACGATGTGGTCGAGTTTATCCGCGGCAACATGGTGAAGCCCGCGGACCATCCGTTGATCGAATACCAGTTCCATTGCATGCCGTTCATGCGCGATGTGGACGAGCTGCTGACACTATTCCAGCAGCGCATTCCGATGTTCAAACAGCTGAATGCACTCAACTTCCGCGAGCTGCTCATCGAGAGCAACGTCATGGTCTCGTACCCGCAAGGGCCGCTGCTCGATGAAGCACAGCAAAAACTGGCGGAACTGAAGGCGAAGCTGGCCGGCAAGAGCCCACAGCCACGGATGCCCAACTTGATCCGCGAGGGTGACTACCTCTACCGGCAAGGGGAATACGCGGCCTCCTTCTTCACCATCATCGACGGCGATGTGGTCCTCGAAGAGGAGGGGTTGAACCGCACGCTTGAGCGGGGCCAGTTCTTCGGCGAGTCGAGTTTGATCAGTGGTCGCCCGCGCGTCGACAGCGCCAAGGCGGGGGCCGGCTGCATCCTGATCGAAACACCACGGCGCACCATGGTGAAGCTGCTCGCCTCCAACGAAGAGGTGCGGGCAGGCGTCGACTGGATCTTTGTGGTGCGCGAACTACGTCGCCACTTTGCGCCAGAGGCTTCGTTTGCCGATCTCCGGGAGATTGCACTCGCGTGTCCGATTCGCCAGTTCCGCGCCGGTGAAGTTCTCTACGCGCAGAATGACATGGGCCAGGTAATGCACCTTGTGCGCCGTGGTTCGGTCACCCTCACCCGTGCGGTCGCGCAGGCAGAGGGGCCGCCCGCAGATACGCTGATTGCCGAACTCAGGTCCGGGGAACTTGTCGGCCAGATGGCGCTGATGGGCGACCGCGTGCGACGTGAGTCCGCAACCGCGACCGTTGCCACCGAGACCATCGAGATCAGCCAGGGGAATTTTCGTGCGCTCATGGGCAAGAGGGGCGCGAAAGTCGAGAGCCTGCAGCAGCGGGTGAGTGAGCGGCTTCTCGCAAGTTCGCAGATGGAAGTGCGTCAGGAGTCCGGGAACCTCATGCGTTTTCTCATGGGGCAGGGCCTCGGCGAGGCGACCGATACGCTGATCATCGATGAAGCGCTCTGTGTCGGGTGTGACAACTGCGAGAAGGCCTGCGCCGAAACCCACGGGGGAATCTCACGACTGGATCGCAGCGCAGGCGCCACCTTTGCGCGCATTCACATACCCGTTGCCTGCCGGCACTGCGAACATCCGCATTGCATGAAGGACTGTCCACCCAACGCGTTGCAACGCGGAGTGGATGGCGAGGTATTCATCAACGATTCCTGCATTGGTTGTGGCAACTGCGAGAAGAATTGTCCGTACGGTGTGATCAAGCTCGCCTATCCCGCGCCGAAAAAACCGGGTCTTTTGCAGTGGATCCTGCTGGGTCTCGGTACCGGTCCCGGTGAGGAACCAGGATACGAACCGAAGAAGGAAGACAAGGCCAAAGGCAAACGTGCGGTGAAGTGCGATGCCTGCATCAATCGCAAGACGGGGCCTGCTTGCGTTGCCGCCTGTCCCACCGGCGCCGCTCAGCGTCTGGCACCGAACCAGTTCATCGATCTCCTGGGTTGATGCCGTGTATCAAAACCTGCTCCGTTACCGCAGTGCACGTTACTTCTGGTGGGCGAGTGCACTCGTGGTGATCTGTGTGGGCCTGTTTGTTACGCACGGGCGCGCCGAGCCACCCAACGGCGGGACCTGGCAGGGTTACACGCTCGGCACGATTGGTGCGCTGCTCATTGTCTGGCTCACGTGGCTCGGCATTCGCAAGCGCAGCTATAACTCCACCAATGGAACGGTACGCGGCTGGGCGTCAGCCCATGTTTATCTTGGTACTGCCTGCCTCATCATCGGTTCACTGCACAGCGCCCTGCAGTTTGGCTGGAATGTGCACACACTCGCTTACATTCTCATGTGTGTGGTGATTTTCAGCGGATTTTTCGGCCTTTATGTCTACATCAACTATCCGCGCCAGCTTGCTGACAACCGCCTCGGTGGATCGCGGGATTCACTCTTCGGTGAGTTGTACGAGCTCAACGAAAAGGGACTCAAACTCGCACGGCAGTGTTCCGCGGATGTGCAGGCCGCCATCACCAGCAGTATCGAAAGAACCGCCATCGGCGGCGGTGTATGGGCGCAGCTCACGGGTCGGGATTCATCGCGCATAACCATCGATGGCGGAAAACCGGTGCCTCATCCGGATCAGCAGCTGGCCATCGATACGGTTGCAGGACTTATACCGAAAGCGGAGAAAGCCGCCGAGGTGGTGGCGCTTGAAGAATTGCTTTCGGTGCTCTGTCGCCGGCAGACGATTCTGCGACGTCTGCGCAAGGACATTCGCCTGCAGGGTTGGCTGCAGAGCTGGCTGTATGTGCATGTGCCGATGACGATCGCGCTGCTGGGTGCGCTCGTCGTACATGTTCTCACCACTTTTTTGTACTGGTAGCCGGCCATGGATCTGCTACTCAGGGAAAAACAGACGGGCCCGGGTCAGGCGGAGGGATTCACCGATCGCGAGCTGAGTGGTGATCCCCTCACGCTCGGCAGTGCCCAGCATGCCATGCTGCAGCTCATTGGCGAAGGCATCTTCGGACAGCACGCTACCCTTGGTCGTTCCGGAAGCGACGTCAGTGTCACCTGTATCGGCCGCGCGCGGATCAAGGTGCATGGCAAGGATGGTGAGGCCGGTAAGGAGCAGAAGTCAGCAACTCTTGCGGTGGGTGATGCCATCGAGCTTGGCGGGCATCGCCTCACTCGGATTGCAGCACCCGCAGGTTTTGACATCGCGCTCGAGCTGCTGCGTAACCCGGCTGTCGATAGCGCCAGTTTTGAGCGCGCCTACCGCACGCGTCTAGAAGACACCTGGCTTGGTAAGCGTCTGCCCTCGTGGGCTTTGCTGCTACTGGTCGTACTTTTCGGGTTGGGCTTTCCGTTATGGCTGGTGCTCGACAACGATGAGAGCACGCCTGTTGACGATGCGAAGCTGTTCACGGACGCCATCTGGACCAGCGGCCCCTTGCACGCCATCCACAACCACGCAATCGGCAATGACTGCCAGGCGTGCCACAAGGAACTCTTCAAGCGTGTCCCGGATGAAGCCTGCGAAGCCTGCCACAAGAACGTTACCGATCATGTGGTGGCGGGACATGCTTCGCTCGAGAGTGCACCAACCGACCGGTGTGCCACCTGCCACAAGGAACACAATCAGCCGACCTTGCTGGTGATCTCCGCCGACACCCTGTGCACGGATTGCCACGCGGAACCGGAACGACTGGCGGATCGCGTTCCCCATATGCAGGCCGTTACTGGATTCGATGAAGACAGCCATCCGCCGTTCGAGATTGCACTGGAGCGTTCTCGGCGTACCGATGGCGGCGAATTCGAGTGGGATCGCATCGAAGCAAAAATCAAAGGCGCAACAGAGGCATCGAATCTCAAGTTCCCGCACGAGCTGCACCTTGCTGGCGAGAAGGTGAAATGGACGGATGGCGAAGCCATGGTCTGCGGGAACTGCCACACCCTTGCCTCTGACCGGGAACACTTCGAACCCGTCACCATGGAAAAACACTGCCGTGAATGTCATGAGCTGACCTTCGATGCAGCATCGCCGGAGCGTCAGTTGCCACACGGACAACCGCATGAAGCGGTGGCCATGATGGAGGCACACTTCATCCGCTACTACGCCAATCCCAGCAGTGCGGTGGTGCCAAAACCCCATGAACGAAGACGCCGTCCCAATCAGGCACACCAACCTGCACCCGTTGGGACGTGTTCGCAGGGCGCGTCTGCATGCGCGATGGCACGTACGCAACAGGAAGCGGAAAGCCAGTTCCTGAACAGCGGCTGCGTGACCTGTCACGTGGTCGAAGACCATGGCAGTCAGGACGTCTATGCACGCTTTGAAGTGTTGCCGGTCAAACTCTCACACGACTTCATGCCAACGGCGAAGTTTGATCACCATTCGCATCTCACCCAGAAAGATGTGACCGGTGACATGGCCTGTGCAACCTGTCACGCGGCGCAGTCCGCGAAATCAAGCCAGGACGTGCTGATTCCCGATATCGGCAGCTGTACGACCTGCCACAACGATGCCCATGCGGATCAGAGCGTGCCGCTCGACTGCATCGCCTGCCACGCCTACCACCCGGGAGCGTCCCTCAATGCAGGCAAGCCCCTGGAATTTCTGGAGCGTAGTCCATGAACAACAAGAATCCGTCCCGGTGGTTCGTGCGCTGGCTTGTTTTTGCCGGCGCTGGTCTTGCGCTTTCTGCCTGTGGCGGCGGTGGTGGTGGCCGCAGCAACCCGGCTGGACAGGATCCGACCCCACAGCCTTGTTCGGGAAACTGCGCCGATACGTCCGCGTTACTCACGGTCGCTGATGTGCAGGGTGTGATCGCGCGAGCGGTAGCCGAAGCGAGAGCGCGCAACGTCCGGGCGACGATTGCCGTGGTGGATCGGGTAGGAAACGTACTCGGCATCTGGCAGATGGAACGGCAGACGGTGAACATTTCCACGCGGTTGGACAGTAGCGGCCGGCCACTGGTCAACGCCGGTCTGGAAGGTATCAATCTGGATATCGGTACTGCCGACACCAGTTCGGCCGTTGCCAAGGCGGCCGCAGTGGCGAAGGCGGTCACCGGTGCGTACCTGTCCTCGGAAGGCAATGCCTTCACCACTCGCACGGCCAATCAGATCGTGCAGGAGAACTTCAACCCGGGTGAACGGGATCAGCCGGCGGGACCCCTCTTTGGTGTGCAATTCAGCCAGTTGCCGTGTTCGGATTTCTCTGGCCGGTTCGCCGGTGGGGCTGCAGATGCGGGTCCGAAGCGGTCACCGCTCGGTCTTTCCGCAGATCCAGGTGGCTTGCCGCTGTACAAGAGCGGCACGGTAGTGGGTGGTGTGGGCGTGATCGCCGATGGCCGCTACAGCATTGATCCGGTTATCAGTGACTTTGACAGCGACGTTGATGAACTCATCGCGATTGCAGGCCAATTCAGTTTCGGTGCACCGGAAGATCGTCGCGCTAACCGCATCACCGTGGATGGCAAGACCTTCCGATACACCGATGTCGATGCTGATGACCTGTCCGCCAACCCGCGCAATGCGCCGGCGTTTGGCACTCTCACCGCAACTGACGGCGGCCTAACGGCGCTTGCCGGCTACAACACCGCTACCATCGTGCAGGGCACGCCCTTTGGTACAGAGGCTTCTGGCATCCGTGCCGACACCGAAGGTAACTTCCCGAACCGCGACGCTTTCGTGTTTGTGAACAACAATAACCAGCCACGGTTCGCGCCTCGTGCAGGTACGGATGCCGCTCTGATCGGCGGTGGTGCACTGACCGCAAACGAAGTGCGCACGGTACTGTCGGAAGCCCTGGCCATTGCCAATCGATCCCGTGCGCAAATCAGGCGGCCCCTGAATTCTCAAATGCGGGTCACCATCAGCGTGATCGATACGACAGGTGTGATTCTCGGCATGGCGCGTACGCGTGACGCGCCCGTGTTCGGTGCGGATGTGTCTTTGCAGAAGGCACGCGCTGCGGCGTTTTTCTCGGCGGTGAATTCAGGCAATTTCGTAGCCAACCTGCCTGACGCTGCGTATTTCGGCGTCAATCGCACGCAGAATCTTGCCGCCTATGTCACCGCCCTGCGCACCTTTACGGGCCGCAACGGCTTGCTCGCTGATGGTCAGGTGGCATTTGCCAATCGCAGCGTCGGCAATTTGGCACGACCTTTTTATCCGGACGGAATCAACGGCAGCGAGCCTGGACCACTCTCGAAAGGACCGGGTGAATGGAGCGTACTTTCGTCGGGGTTCCAGCTGGATCTTTCAGTCAACGCCGTGCTGAATCACGTGCTGTTCCTGCTCGGCGCCACCACAGATGTACCGCAGAACTGTGCCGGTGTCGGTATTGCTGCTGGCCCATCGGTGATCGCCTCCACGGTAACCGAACTGCGCACGGCGAACGGCATCCAGATTTTCCCGGGTGCCGTGCCGATTTACCGCAACTCCATTCTGGTTGGCGCAATCGGTGTGTCCGGTGATGGCATCGACCAGGATGACATGGTGGCATTCCTCGGGTTGCACAACGCCGGCCAGGCACTGGGCGGAGCGATCGGCAACGCACCGGCAGCGATGCGTGCGGACCGACTCACTCCCAAGGGCGTGAGGCTGCGCTACGTGCAATGCCCCCAGGCACCTTTCCTCGACAGCAATGACACCAACGTGTGCGAGGGCAAATGATGGACAGAAGCTTCGCTCGAGCAGTGTGTGCTGTGCTGGTGATGTCTGCTGGCCAAGCGGTCTTCGACAGCCCGCCAGTGTTTGCTGCGGAAACCTGCTATCGCGACGAGTCGGGTCGTATCGTCAACCGGCGTCGCCCGGGTTTTGTACCGGTGCCTTGCCCTGAAGAATCCGAGGCGGCGAAGCCCGGTGATCGTCGCCCTGGCCGACAAGTGGGTGACATGGACGACCCGCGCACCGCAGCGGGAAGAATGGCTCAACGCAACGAGGTGTCGCCGATCCCGCGCCCCGATCCCTCCGAATACCCCGCAGCAGTTCCGATCCCAGACCGGTGGCGCATCGTTGATTCGCTCGGTTACAAGGAACGCTGGTACGACCCGTACAACCGCAACATCCTCAAGGGCGACAAGCCCGTACACGGAGAGTGGTTTTTCAACGTCACGGGTATTCTCGATACCATCTACGAAGTTCGTGAGGTTGCGACGCCGGTAGGCGGGCAGTCGACCGGCAACCCCGACAAGAAAGACATCTTCGGGGGTTCTGATCAGACGATCTTCGCCACCAACCTGGCGCTCGAGTTCGTCTACTACAAAGGCGATACCGTCTTCCGTCCACCGGACTGGGAGTTCCGCTTCACACCGGTGATCAACTACAACACCGTGGACATCGACGAAATCCTGGGCCTCGAAGTCGAGCCTCAGCGAGGCAATGATCGCACTGATCATCACATCGGTATCCAGGCGGCCTTCGTCGATAAACACCTGCGAAATGTCTCTGACCGTTTTGACTTTGACAGCCTGAGAGTTGGCATCCAGCCGTTTTCATCGGACTTCCGCGGCTTTCTGTTCCAGGACAACCAGCTGGGGGTGCGCCTCTTCGGCATCCGCGAGAACAACGTTTTCCAGTACAACCTGGCCTGGTTCCGGCGGCTCGAGAAGGACATCAACAGTGGCCTGAACGATGTCACCGAGGCCATTCGGGATGATGATGTCTTTATCGCCAACCTCTACTGGCAGGACCTCTTCATCAAGGGTTACCAATCGCAGTTCTCGCTCTACTACAACCGCAATCGCGAGAAGAAATTCTATTTCGACCAGAATGGTTTCATTCAGCGGCCCGCATCCATCGGTCAGGAACGGCCACGCGACTACGACGTGTTCTATGTGGGCTACAACGGTGATGGTCACTTCGGGCGGGTCAACCTGACCACGTCGGTCTACGCGGCGTTCGGGGAAGAGAAGGAGAGTGTGTTCACCGAGAAGCAAAGCGACATCCTGGCGTTCTTTGCAGCAGCCGAAGTCTCGATGGATTTTGACTGGATCAGGCCACGGGTCTCGTTCCTGTATGGCAGCGGTGATGATGATCCATTTGACGGTGACTCCAATGGTTTTGATGGCATCCAGGAGAACCCGCAGTTTGCCGGAGCCGATACGAGTTACTGGATTCGCCAGCCCGTGCCACTCATCGGTGGTGGTCGGGTGGCGTTATCGAGCCGCAACGGCATTCTCAATTCGCTGCGTTCCTCCAAGGAGCAGGGTCAGTCGAATTTTGTGAACCCGGGTATCTGGTTGCTCGGGGCGGGTGTCGACGTTGAGGTATTGCCGGAGCTGCGGGTTGCCGCCAACTGGAACTATCTGCGCTTCAACAAGACCGAAGTGGTTGAGGTGGCACGCAACCAGGGTGGTATCGACGAGGAGATCGGGCACGATGTTTCCATCGTTGCAACGTACCGACCGTGGATGTCTCAGAACATCGTGGTTCGTGCGTCGTATGCACGGTTGCTGCCAGGCAAGGGTTACAAGGCCCTGTTCCCGGATGAGGACAGTGACTATTTCCTGCTCAACGTCACGTTGCAGTACTGAAGGGCAGCGCTAAAGGAAGGTGAGCATGTTTAATCGAATCAGATTTTCTGCAGCAGTCTTCGTCTTTCTGACGGCGTCGCCAACGGCGTTCGGCTCGGAAGCTGCCGTGCGTGTCGAGCGTGATTACAGCGCAGTACGAAGCGACTCGGCGCCTGCGAACCAAACGGCGGAAGACGTCAACAGCAAGAGTGCCGGCTGCGTGTCCTGTCACACGGAGACGGACCAGAAGACGATGCACATCAGCACCGCGGTGCGCCTCGGTTGCACGGATTGCCACGGCGGTAACCCGCGCGAATTCAACCCTCTTGAAAGTGGCATGCCGGCACATAGTACCCACGATTCAGCGTTTACCGCAGCCAAAGAACGTGCCCACGTCCTGCCACTGTACCCGGATCAGTGGCACTACCCTCACGCCAATAACCCGGAGCGCACCTATACACTCCTCAACAAGGAGTCGAACGAGTTCGTCCGCTTCATCAATCCGTCAGATTTTCGCGCGGCGGATGATGCCTGCGGCGCATGCCACCAGGACATTCTCGAAGCCAGCAAACGCAGCCTGCATGCTACAGGTGCGATGCTATGGGGCGGCGCTGCGTACAACAACGGCATTCTGCCGTACAAGAACTACATCCTTGGTGAGTCGTACACCAAGGATGGCAAACCTGCCGCCATCAAGGGGCCGGAGATTTCTAAAGAGCTGCTCAAGGAAGCGGAGCGACGTGGCATTCGCCCGATCCTCTATCCGCTGCCGGCGTGGGAGACCATCTACGCGGGTGACGTGTTCCGCGTCTTCGAACGGGGCGGAAGGAATATCACCAACCTGTTTCCCGAGACCGGCATTCCCAATGCGCTCGGATTGATGCAGCGCATCGAGGATCCTGGCAAGCCGGACATTCGCCAGTCGAATCGGGGTAACGCAACCGGAGCCCGGATTGCAGTTCCGGTGATCAACATCACCAAGACACGTTTGAACGACCCGCTGCTGTGGTTCATGGGTACAAACGAACAGCCCGGCGACTACCGCCACTCCGGCTGCGCATCGTGTCATGTGGTGTACGCCAACGACCGGGATCCGCGGCACTCTGGCCTTTTCGCGAAGTATGGCCACGAAGGGATGTCGCAGACGAAGGACCCAACGATTCCCAAGGATGTTTCAGGGCATCCGATCCGGCACGAGTTTACACGTTCGGTGCCGTCGAGCCAGTGCATGATCTGTCACATGCACCAGCCCAACATGTTCATGAACACCTTCCTCGGTTACACCATGTGGGACTATGAGTCGGATGCGCCGCTCATGTGGCCAGAGAAGCAGGTCTATCCGACCATGAAGGAGCAACGCAAGGTCAATGACCGGAACCCTGAAGCAGCGGCCGCGCGCGGCAAGTGGGCGGATGTGGAGTTCCTGAAAAAAGTCTCGGAACTGAACGACCAGACGAAAGACACCACCTTTGCGGATTATCACGGTCATGGCTGGAACTTCCGCGCCATCTACAAGCGTGACCGCAAGGGCAACCTGCTGGACGCTAGCGACAACATCGTCGGCGACGATGACCCCGAGAAGTTCCAGAAGGCCGTGCACATGTCATCCATCCACGTGGATGTGGGCATGCACTGCGTGGATTGTCACTTCTCCAATGACAACCACGGCAACGGCTACATCTACTCTGAAGTGGCGGCCGCTGTAGAGATCGGTTGCAAGGATTGCCACGGCACCGCGACGGACTACCCGAACCTGTTCACGTCGGGTCCGGCAGCGCTCGGCGGCGGGCTTGAGATGGAAGTGCTGCGTACGCCGGACGGGCGACGCCGGTTTGAATGGGTAGGTGACAAGCTCATCCAGCGATCGGTGATGGATCCGAAGCTCGAATGGGAGATGTCGCTGGTCAAGGACACGGTTACACCGGGCAATGCCGACTACAACGCCAAGGCGGCACGCGCCAAGCTGATGAGCAAGGACACGGTGAACCAGAGCTTTGGTCCGCAGGTCGCCAAGGCGGACATGGCGCATTCTGATGACACTATGGAGTGTTATACCTGTCACCAGTCATGGACGACGAGCTGTGGCGGTTGTCACTTGCCGATCGAGGCCAACTGGAAAACGAAGCGCCATCATTACGAAGGTGGTGAGTCTCGCAATTTTGCAACCTATAACCCACAGGTGGCGCGCGACGAGATCTTCCTGCTGGCGAAGCGCGAGGAGCACAAGGGCGGCAAGTACGCTCCTGCCCGGTCAACGTCGGCGCTGATACTGTCTTCGACCAACTCCAGTCGCGAGAAGATCTACATCCAGCAACCGCCGGTTGCATCAAGCGGCTTCAGCTCGCAGGCGTTTAATCCGCACTATGCCCATACCGAGCGCAAGACCGAGACCCGGGTGTGCAGCGACTGTCACCTGTCCAAGGACAATGACAACAATGCCATCATGGCGCAGACGCTAATGTTCGGAACCAACTTCATCAACTTCGTCGGCTACAACGCCTGGGTGGGTGGTGAAGGGGAAGTCAGTGCCGTTCAGGTCACCGAATGGGAAGAGCCGCAGGCAGTGATCGGCAGTTACCTGCATCGTTATGCCTACCCTGACTGGTTCAAGGCGCACGAAGGCCGTGGCAACGTGCTGGAAACGGCGTTCAATCACCGGGCGAAAGGAACGGTCAACTGCATCCAGATGCGAGGTGAATATGTCTTTGCATCGGAAGGTGATGGCGGCTTGCATGTGTACGATGTCGCCAATATTGCCAACAAGGGCATTTCGCAGCGCATCGTGACGACGCCGTTCTCGCCCCTTGGTCACGACACGCGTGTCGGGTCCAAGGATGCAACCTGTGTGGCACTGCCAACCACCCAACCGGTAGCGCCGTGGAAGAACACCGGCGATCTGATGCGGATCGACAACATGGAACAGCCGTTCCATCCGATCTACAACTACGCAATGGTGACGGACCGTGAGGAAGGCCTGATCCTGGTGGACATCAACACCCTGACCGACGGCGAACCACGCAACAACTTCCTCGAGCGAGCGCTCACGTGGAATGAAGGGGGCGTGCTCAATGGTGCGCGTCATATCAGCGTCGGCGGGTATTACCTCTACATCATCGCGGATGCGGGTCTGGTAATCGTCAATGCCAATGATCCACTCAAACCTGTGGTAGCAAGCGTGGTGCCGTTGAATGGCGGTACTTCGTCGATGCAGCAGTTCCGATATGTCTTCGTGACTGACCGCGACGGGCTCAAGGTGATTGATGTAACCCGGCCGGAGCAGGCCAGGCTGGTGTCTGACAATGTGATTTCGCTCAACGACGCTCGCCGGGTCTTCGTTTCCCGCACCTATGCCTATGTTGCTTCAGGAGCGGAAGGACTCGTCATCGTGGATGTGGAGAAACCGGAACAGATGCGGGTCTATCGCACTGTGAAGGACAGCATTGTTGATGCGAGCGACGTGATCGTTGCGTCCACCAATGCATCGCTTTTTGCCTATGTTGCCGACGGCACCGGTGGTCTCAAGGTCCTGCAACTCACCTCGCCGGATCTGCAGCCGAAGTTTTACGGGTTTGCACCGGCACCCAATCCGAAGCTGATTGCCTCACGCCCCTCAGACAAGCCCGCACGCAGCCTGTCGCGACCGCTCGAACGTGACCGGGGAGTGGATGAGACCGGAGGCCAGGTGGCGGTGTTCGGTCGACGGGGTTCACGGCCGCTCAACCAGGAAGAGATGAAGAAGCTGTACCTCAATGCGGATGGCATGCCGTGGTACGTTGTCGATAAACTCGAAGCCGTTCAACCAACGGCTACGGCAGCGACTCCGGACAGTCCGGAAGCCACTGCAGCTGGCGTGGGAGGGGGTTCTGGAGACTGAAGTCCGGCAACGCGGCGTAACCGGCAGACGAGTACGCAGCGCCGATAAACGCAGATGGACGCTCTCGGCGCTCATGGTTGGATGGCTGGGTGTTTTCTGGGTCGGGCCGCTGCAGGCGGTCAACATCTCCGATGACGCCCACCTCGGTGTGGCGAGCTGCGCCTCCAGTGTCTGTCACGGCAAACTCGAAGCGCAGGTCGGTAAAAACGTCTGGCTGAATGAGTACCGCATCTGGTCCACGGAAGACCGGCATCACCGTGCCTATCAGACGCTGCTCAATGACACGTCGAAACGCATTGCGACCAATCTTGGTCTGCCAAACGCCCATGAAGCGAAGATCTGCCTCGACTGTCACGCGGACAATGTGCCTGCCAACAAACGAGGCCCCAAATTCCAGATGGCGGACGGCGTCGGCTGTGAAGCCTGCCATGGCGGCGGGGAACGTTGGGTGGAAAGTCATCGGGAACCCGGCGTAACCCATGCGGATAACATCGCCCGTGGCATGTATCCCACTGAAGACTCCTCGGAACGTGCGCGCCTTTGTCTTTCCTGTCACATGGGGACGAAAGACCAGTTCACGACACATCGCATCATGGGTGCGGGACATCCTCGGCTTGTTTTCGAACTCGAGTCCTTTACCGCCAACCAGCCGGCTCACTACGAAGTGGATGAGGACTACCTCAAACGCAAAGGATCAGTAGTTGGCTTCGGGTTGTGGCTCACGGGACAGATTGCCGCCGCGCAGAATTACCTCGGCATGTTGCAGAGTGATCTGCTTTCCAGTGCCGGCATAGCGCCGGAATTTTCACTGTACGACTGCCACAGCTGTCACCACGCGATGACGGAGCAGCGCTGGGGTGGTCTCCGGCTGAAGCAGGGTCTCGCCCCGGGCGGTTTGCGATTGCAGGACAACCACATGCTGATGCTGCGGTCCGTTGGTGAAGCGGTCGGTGGCAGCGAAGCCGCAGCGCTTGATGCGCTCGTTCGCAAACTGCTCATCGCCGGGCAGACGGGTTATGCACAGACGCGCTCAGCGGCGGCTGAACTCTCCGCCTGGGTTGGCGCTCGCAAGGGCACCTGGCTGCAACGCGAGTTCTCCGTGGCGGAAATCAAACGCATTCGTAAAGCCATCGCCCGGCAGGGAGCAGATGGACAGCTGAATGATTTCGCCGCGGCGGAACAGGCGTTCTATGGCATCGAGAGCCTCAGCTACTATGTGAATGACATCGATTCAGTGGGGCCGGCCGTGGATAAGATCTTCGCCACGCTTGAAGACGATTCGAAATTTTCCGCCGCCAGTTTCCGCGCTGCCTGCAGCGCCGCGTTGAAAACCCTTTGAACCACCGGCGGTAATCATGATCCGCTCGGCGACCGCAACAGATACCGGCAGAGTTCATCAGCTGAACGAAGATTCGCTCGGCCAGGATCTCGAGCGAATGGTTTGGCTCGTCGCCGATGGTGTGGGAGGGCATGCTGCCGGTGAAGTCGCAAGCCGTGTCGCCCGCGATACGATGCTGGCGGGTATTGTCGCGGGGCAATCACTCCAGGATGCGACCTTGTCCGCCCATGCCGCGGTGTTGCGTGAAGCCTCAGCCGATCAGGCGCAGAAAGGCATGGGTACGACGTCGGTGCTCATGCAGATCCGTGATGCCAGTTGTGAAATGGTCTGGGTTGGCGACTCGCGCGGGTATCTCTGGCGTAAGGGCATGCTGCGTCAGCTCACCCGCGATCACTCGTTCATGCAGATGCTCATCGACCGGCAACATCTGACGGAAGAACAGGCCCGCACCCACCCCAAGAGGAATGTGGTGACACAGGTGCTCGGCTATAGCGATCCAGCGCCGGATACAGTGACCTGCCCGCTGGAAACCGGCGATGTGCTGCTTCTCTGCAGTGACGGTCTCTACGACGAACTCGCCGACGCGGAGATGGCAACGATGCTGGCGCAAGGTGGCACTCTGCAGGACACCGTTGACCGCCTTGTTGATACCGCGTGCGACAAGGGCGGGCGAGACAATATCAGTGCAATTCTGGTGTGTTACGAAGGTCCGTCGGCAGCAGTCGCTGACGACAAGCCGTCTTTCGACAAGACGACGGTGGTTCGAGGCCGGACTCCGGTGTTATCAGCGCTCAGTGAGGCTGCCTCGCGACAACAGGCGGAAGCCGGAGCGCAGACCCACCGACGGTTGATTTGGATTGCGGCAACTGCTGCGGTGATCATCATCGCCGCGGTCGTCGCGTGGATGACAGGTTTAGCGGGAGGTACAACATGAGCGCGGAGAACCGTTACATTCTGCGCCCGGAGTCAGGAGGCGACGGGGTTGAGCTGAAGGATCAGTTTCTGGTCGGGCGCAAAGAAGGCTGCGATCTGGTACTGAAAGAAGGTCAGCCCAGTCGACAGCACGCACGCTTTTCGATTGATGCCGAAGGCGTGCTGCTGACCGACCTCGATTCCATGAACGGAACGTTCGTCAACGGGACGCGGATCAAAGGTGGTCAGCGCCTGCGTAATGGTGACCTAGTGGCATTCGATGCGACCCGGTTCAGATTCGAAGCTCCGGCAGAAACAAGTGGTCAAGATTCCGGTGCCACTGTCGTGCGGCCGATTGCTGATCTCGAACGCACCATGGTGCGATCCGCCGCTGATCTGCAAAAAGAACTCGCAGCCGCGATAGCCGCAGCGCCAAAAGAAGACGCGCCAAAAAAGGAATCAGGCAAGGCGGAAGGAGGTAATCCTCAAGCAAGCAGGCCTGTAGAAAACAAAGCAGGCCAACCCAAGGCCGCCCCGGTCGCCGGTGGCGCGGTCCGCCCCGGTGCCTGGGCAGATGAAGAACGCAAAGCTGCTGCTGGCTCCACACAGATCATGTCGCGCGAAGATCTGCTGAAGATGGCGGGTGACTACCAGTCTGGCGCAGCGGAAGCGGACGATCATCCCCATCTGCACATCGGCACGGGAAAACGGGCGGGTTCAGTGGTGACGCTCCGGCTCGGCCAGGGCGCCAGCGAATGGACCATTGGCAAGGCCGGTGAACGTGATATCCAGATTCCGGATGATGGCGTATCCGACTTTCACGCCAAGATCGTGCATCAGGGCGGCCGCTGGAAAATCGTCGATCAGCTGTCGACCAATGGCACGTTCATCAACAACACCAAGGTCACCAGCAGGTTCCTGAACCCGGGTGACCGTATCAAGTTCGGTGCGGTGGAGTGCGTGATCCGGTTTCCTGGCCAGGATGGCGCCAAAGGCGCAGTGGCCGGAGGAAAGAGTGGTCTGATCATAGGCGCGGTGATCGCGGTGGTGGTTGTCGTGGCCGTGTACTTCCTTCTCTGATCGGCGTTGAGCATCACTGTGTGGGGCGGATTGTCAGGACGGTCTCGCGATGCGTGATTTGCGTGCCTTCATCAACGAACTCAGGCAGCGCAAGGTTTTTCGGGTCGCGAGCATCTATGTGGTGTCGGCTTGGGGTGCGGCGCTGGGTGCATCTGAGCTCCTGCCCAATTTCGGCGTTGAGCATTGGGTCATTAAAGCGCTGGTAATCGGGCTGCTGGCGCTGTTTCCCGTGGTTGTGCTGTTGGCCTGGTTTTTCGAAGTGACCCGCGATGGCGTGGTGCGGGATCCGCGTGATCTGCCGGCGGATGCCAGACAGACGCACCACACGCTGCGTGGTGCGGATACGGCTCTGCTCGAATCCCCTGGCACGTTGGTCCAAGGCCTCGAAGTCGTGTGGATGGATCGCGGTGTGGAAAAGCGTCGCGTCTGGTCCACAGCATTTACCGCTGGCCGTGACGTAGAGTGTGGGGTCAGTACCCTGGATCCGGTGGCGAGTCGCCATCACGCCCGCTTCGAGCCGGAAGGTAGTCACTGGGTTGTATCAGACCTCGGCAGCAGCAATGGCACGCTGCTGGATGGTGAGCGGATCACGCACCAGCAGCTGCCGATGCGCTGTCGGGTGGAGCTCGGCCGCGGTGGCCAGGCGCTCGACATCAGGATACTGAACCGCGAGGCGCAGACGATGATTCTGGCCGCGCCCGACAGCGGCAACGCCACATAGACCAAGCGTTAGAAGCGCCGCGCCCGTCTGCGGCCAGCGTCTGCATTCAGATACGCGTCAGAACGAACCGCGGATGCCCACGCTGAAGAGACGGGCACTCGTGTCCTTGAGTGCGAGCAAGGTCGAGTACTGTGCAAACGCCGCTAGGTTGTTGCCAAGCTGCGCGGAAACGCCGAAGGCGACATCAAGGTAGTTGCTGTTCAGGTCTTCTGTCGGGATTTTGGAATGCTCAGAGGCAGGGGACGGGTTGAGGGGAAAACGAGGAGTGTCCGGAACCCGCGAAAAAAACGAGGAGTGTCCAGAATTCGAGGGTGACTCCGATCGCGGCTACCTGCGAACGTACACGCAGAGCTTGTTGCCGTCGGGATCTCGCACGTAGGCGGCGTAGAACACGGGGTCCATGCCTTCACGCACTCCGGGCGGACCTTCACACACGCCGTCGCGTTCAAGCGCAGCGGCGTGGCATCGGTCGACGGCTGATCGGTCGTCAGCCAGAAAGGCGAGCATGGTGCCGTTGCCGGATGTGGCGGTGTCGTGGTTGAAATGTCGCGTCAGAAACAGAAGCGATCGTTCACCCTTTTTCCGGCAACCGGTCCAGGTCGGGCTGGTGGTGGTCCTCTCGCATCCGAGCAGGGCAAAGAAGGCGTCGTAGAATCCGATGCTGCGGTCCGTGTCGTTCACGCCGAGGGTGCTGTAGCTGATCACGGCAGGAACGCTCGCGGACAGCCGCCGTCGGTGACGGCGACGGATACGCGCCAGTCGACGTTCACTTGAACGCGCACGATTTCCAGTACCTCCTGCCTGACCTTCCGCAGGAATTGCGTCATCGCGCCGCTGGTGAACCCTGACGAGGTTGCTCCGGCGTACGCTGGGCGTTCTGGCGCTTGTTGAGCGCGTACATTTCCCGCGCGTCGAGACCACCGTCACCATTTGCATCCACCATCTTGAAGCCTTGCACCAGACGCTTCTTCATGCGTTCCGGCAGTTCCTGCCAGGACAGTTTGCCGTCCATGTTCTTGTCGAGGAATCCCACCCACTGGTAAGTGTCAGCGAGGCCTTTTTCGTGTATCGGCTTGTCGGCCGTTTCGCCCGCCCAGGCGAAGCTCACTGCGCCATACAACATCTCATCGTGGCTCTGCAGACCCCACGGCACGGTGCGTTCCGGATCCGGATTGCGGGCGTTCTTAACGGAGTTGTCGTAGATGGTGGTGTGCACGAGCCGCGCTCCTGCGGGTACCTTCAACGGCTCTTCAAACGCGTAGGTGCGTTGCCAGTTGAAGTCGTACTGCGGCACGTTCAACACCGTTTCGCGCCTACCACCCGGTAACAGCAGTTCGAACTTCGACGCTTTGCCACGATAGTGCGCGTGCGGTACCAGTGAATAGATCACCGCCGGTTTGTCGAACTCAAAATACGCCGCCTGCGCCGAAGCCGCTTCGTTGGGAGGAATCTGGATCGTCGGGTTGATCACAACGGTATGGCGGAGGAAGTTCCTGGGCGCTTCCTTGTGGAAATACAGTCCGACCTTGGTTCGGTCGGTCGTCGCCTTGCCATAGGGTGTGTAGTGCATCTGGAACAGGAACTCGGTTCCGGGTTGGACATAAACGCCGGTACCTGTTGGCATCTCTGCAGACTCGTTGCCGGGGGCATAACCAATGATGTAGTTGTCGAAGACGTTTTCGCGTCCTTCCACAATCGGTACACCCGGCTCCGATGCGCCCATCAGCACATGGTGTACCGCGGAACGGTCACCGGGTACAACGGTGGCAGCACGCACCCAAACAGATTCCTTGAGGGGATTGGGAATGCGCGGAAACTGGTAGTCAACGATCCCGGTAGCCGGCACGTCGTAAGACGGAATCTCCATGATCAGATCGGGCTTACCGAGAGGCCAGTCCTGCCAGGCGACTGGATCGCTCGCCAGAATGTCTTCGCCTTCGCCACGGACCGCACCTTGTTCGATCCAGCTCACCAGAGTGCGCAGCTCTTCGCGGGAGAGGCTCTTGTCGTGTTCAAACCGGCCCACTTCGGGGTCTGCATTCCAGGGTGGCATGCGCCTGGTGCGCAGCACCTCCCTGATCATGGGTGCAAAGCCGCGGACCATCTCATAGCCCGTCATGGCCCAGGGTGCGATGCCACCTGTTGTATGGCACACCGCGCAGTTGTCACGAAGAATTTGCGCGGCGTCGGCGGTGTAAGTGATTCCCGCCGGAACCTCGTCATAACGGATCGCACACGGTGCGCTCTTGCCTGCGGCGGACAAAGACACGGATGCATCGGCCTTCGCCAGTGCGCCGATACCCTCATGCGCTGCGTTGAGGTTCCCTTGCCAGGAAACCGACCAGTTCGACGGATTGATCACCAGCGTGTCGCCTGTCGATTTCAGTCCGAGCGTACGGGACACCAGCTGACTGTCATCGTGAAGCACCGGCAGATCCACACCGTTGGCAGCAGCCGATTCCCGAAGCTTGGCCCGGTTGGTTGCAGAATCGCTGTTCAGCAGCATGAAGCGGGCGAGGTCACCACCGAACCGCTTGCGCAACTCACCGATACGTGCCAAATCAGCGGCACTCGAACTACAGGTCGAATCATGGGCCACGATGATCAGCGCCCTGGCATCGGACTGGTAATAGAGCTCCTGCGCGGTGCCGTGCTGATCGATGAGGACGAAGTTATCGAGGGGTGCAGAGGCCTGGACTTGAGCTGTCAAACCAACCAGTGCCAGGCAACCGCATACGGCCGAGCGCAGCAATGAAGAAGAGCTTCGACGCACAACGGAGCCAACAGAAGGTACGCGTCGCATAGGGGTCGTCCCGAATGAATGTGTGGCAAATCGTAAACCAAATCCAGCACGTGTGGTGCAGGATACCCATTGCAGAACCGGGAACCTGCTGGATGGTGTCGTCGCCGTAGGTGAACTCCCGGTAGCCGAGAAAGGTGAAGTGGTTGTCAGCGAGCCAGCGCAGGAAGTCGATCGCTTCACGCACCGGGGCGGTACTTTCCTGCTTTTCGAGCCGCTCGATTCCAGCAAGTAGACGCCAACGCATGGCCGGGAAATCGTTGACCGCGGCTCGAACGTCTGCGAGCGCGTCCAGAATCTGGTCACGCAACGTCTCAAGCATTGCGTCGTCCATCCGGTCCACTTCCACCAGTGCAACCAGCTCACCCGATTCCGGCCTGCCTTGGCGGTCGATCTCGAGACTCCTGATACCACCGTCTCGATCACGCGTGATGTGGAAAACCACGTTGTTGAGAAAGAGTGTACTCTGGCCGGCCTTGGTCAGCGCCATCAGCAGTGAATCGATGACGAAGGGCATGTCCGGCGCAAACACCCGGATGACGGTGCGATCACTCGACCAACCGTCTCGACGGAGATCAGGATTGTCGACGCTCACCTCGATTTCTGTCGGCTTGCGATCATTGAGCCGCCGGTAACAGTCCATGGACAGGAGGAGGTCATCTTCCGCGGAGCGGCCCAACTGTTCAGATTCCGGTGATTTGGACCAGAAGAGCGCAGCGAATTGCCGCAGAAGCTTCTGGTCGCGGCTGTCGGCTGCGCTTGGCAGGTGTGCTGCGATGGCGGCGGAGTGGCGAAGTTGCGCAACTGGAGCAGGTGGAGCCATGACCTTCCCTGGAAATGCAGTGCCGGAATTTTCTCAGGGGAACTGCAGTTAAAGGGTGACCGGTGTCATCGGAGTGGCGGACGTGATGCGTGCTTGAGGATCGACTCAGCAGATACTGCAGAGGGTCACAGTGCAGACCGGACCGGGATCACGAACCGTCTGCGCGAAAGCGTCGGACCGTCGAGATTCGAAGGCTGCGTTGATCACGGCCACCAACGTGAACCGGCCAGGAACCGCAGGTGTTTCGCGGCGACGTCCCGGTGCGTTTGTTCCCTTGAGTTGTTCCCTTGAGTTGGTTCGTTAGCGGGCTGCTGAAAAAGCAGCCCGTCAACCGTTCGTGATTGCAGCCCCGGCTTGGGTGGAACGCCAGTGAGTGTCGGTTTGCGCGGTGGAGCTGGCGGTTTGTGAGTCACGTCTCAGGTTCGAGGCATCCCGATCACATCCACCGGTGATGAATTCTTGACGGGATCGGTGCTCTGACAGAATCGCCGTGTCAAAAAACCGACCCGCTCCATGCTGTCGCTGCCCAAAGGATTTCAGGTGACGCTTTGTCCCACGCATGTCTCCGCACAGACCGGGATTTTCTGCGCGTGAAACCCGGAGAACATGCTGGTCAGGCGGTGTCTGCCGACTTGATCGATTCGCAGGAACGAATCGATCAGAGGTCTTTGAGCTCGGTCTGGTTCTTCGCTCGGCTGCTCATCGGATTGGGTCTGATTCTGATTCACCCTGCCGCCTGGGCCGGTCAGTGCGAAGATCACTCTCTCCCTGTCAACGCGGGTTTTGAACTGCCGCTGGTCAGCGGATCAAGTCCGCCTGCTGTCGAGACTTATCCCAGCGTCAAGCTCTATCTGCAAACGAATGTGCCGGGTTGGCGTACCACCTCACCCGCTGGCCTGATCGAGCTGTGGCAATCGGTCACCAGTGGCGTCACCGCGTACGAAGGGAATCAGTTCACCGAAGTCCAGGCGGCGTCAATGCACTCGATCTACCAGGACGTGAACTCCGTTCCCGGATCGACCATACGCTGGAGTTTTGCACACCGTGGTCGAGATGGTAACGACACACTTGAGGTGCGCATGGGCAGTACCTCTTTCACCGTTGTTCAGCAGACAGTAACCACCGACAGAGCCTAGCGGGTGATCTCCGGTTCGTATGTCGTGCCTTCGGGTCAGAGCACCACCCGGTTCGAACTCAGGCTGACCTTTTCGTGGCCTTCGGGAGGTTCGGTCGGCAACCTGGTTGATGCAGTGTGGTTACAGGTTGATTGTGACTACGGTGATGCTGCATCAACCTATGGTGTGCTTGCTACCAACAATGGTCCGGCTCATGTGGTCACTACAGCCCGGCTTGGTGCGCAGATCGATCGCGAGACAGATGGCGTACCTGGAGTGAACGCCAATACAGATGACCTTACCAGCGTAGATGACGAGGATGGACTGCTCTCAGGCTCCACATGGAGCCTCGGCGACAGCAACGTTCTGGTGGTTCAGGCCAGTACGCCGGGGTTCCTCAATGTATGGGTGGATGTCGGGCGTGACGGTGTTTTCCAAGCGGCAGATCGTATCCTTACCGATAGTGCTGTTGTAGCCGGCAGCAACAACCTTTCCTTCGTGTTGCCATTTGTGGGTTCGACCGGCAACAGCACGGTGTGCTTGCGGTACACGACCAACAATACCGGCGGCACGCTCGGCCCACTCGGGTATTGGCCGAACGGTGAGGTGGAAGACCACGTCGTTCCAATCATCCAGATCCCGCGCATGGAATGGCGGTTCGATGAATATGAGTGGACGGGTATCAACGGAGAGGTCATCAACAGCGCCACTCCTGGTTCAGGTGGCACTGCATCCGGCGGCGTCTCTACCGGGCAGGCGCAGCCGGCCCTTTCAGGCGCCTCTGGAACCTGCAGCTTCGGCCGTTTCGACGGCGTGAATGACCGGGTGCTTCTCGGTAGCCCCGCCGGATTCGATGTGGCCTATCCACCCAACCGGCTCACCATGTCTGCGTGGATCCGGCACCGATTGATTTCCTCGGCTGAACAGCTGGTGATTGTGCGCGGTCAGGCGGGCAGCGGAAGCAGCCGGTTGGAGCTTGCGCCGTTCACACGTGCGGGCCGTTATGAACTGCGGCAGAGACGTGGTTCAAGCGCGATAACCATCGGCGCTGCAGTGCTGGTTGGCGATCTCAATTCCTGGGTGCATCTGGCGGCGGTATATGACGGAACGGTTTGACGTTTGTATCGCAACGGTTTTCAGATCGCGATATCAGCCGTTACCAGCGGTCCTTTGGTCAATCCTTCGGCGCTGTGGGCGGTGGGGCGCGACACCCATCAAACACCGGCACAACCAGTCCCTTCACGGGTGATATCGATGAAGTGAACCTGTGGCAGCGGGCACTCAGCCCCGCCGAAGTTGCGCAGCTGCCTTTGCAGAGACATATCTGCCCGCAGGCCAATCTCACGGTGGTGAAGTCCGTACAGGCTGAAGCTGATCCGCACGATGCCGTCAATGCGAAGTTGATTCCCGGGGCGACAGCAATCTATGCGATCAACGTCACCAACTCGGGAACAGGCGGAACGGATGAAGGTATGCTGACCATCGACGACACCCTGCCTGCAGACGTTGAGTTTAGTCAGGAGACTTTGATGGCAACGAGTCATCGGTGCAGTTTGTGAATGGTGCACCAGCCTCGGGCCTCTCGATGCAGTTCGTCAGTCTTGCCGATGCGCTGGACGATGTGGTCTTTCTTGATGCGTCGGGACTCCCCGTGGTGCCGAACGGCGCCTGGGATCCGGGCGTGCGGACGCTGCGTGTTGAGTTTGATGAACGCATGCGTCCGGTAGGGCGGACGTTTTCACTGCGATTCCGGGTGCGAGTGAAATAACCGGGACGATCCGAAAACCAGGTGACCTCACGCTGCAGGTCGCTGATCAATCAAACGATGACCGCGAACACCCGATCCAGTGTCCACATGCCGGCGACGCTGCCCATGATCCAGCTGTAAGCCAGCTCAGGCGTATGTGACTGGCTGAAGCGCTGTTGTAGCCACAACAAGGCCAGCATCACCGCGATCACGATGAGTTGGCCCGCTTCGATCCCCACATTGAAGAGCAGTAACGACATCGCCAGTTGATCACGGGGCAGGCCGATTTCGGATAGCACGCCTGCAAACCCGAGGCCGTGCAACAGCCCGAAGAGAAGCGCCATGATCCAGGGCCGTGCCGTGGTCAGGAGCGAGCGTCGCCCCGGTTCGATCACTAGCTCCCTGGCGAGGAAAAGTATCGATAAGGCGATGATGGCTTCCACTGGTGCTTGCGGCACCGTCACAAGTTCGAGAACTGAAAGTGCCAGGGTCACACTGTGGGCCAGCGTGAATGCGGTGATCGTCTTGATCAGGTCGAGGCGACCGGGAATGAACAGTACGAGACCGATGACGAAGAGCACGTGGTCGATGCCGAACAGAAGATGCTCGATACCGAGCCACAGGTAGGCGGATGCGGCAGGCGTGGGGTCAGCAAGATCCACGGATGGCCGTTCCGGACGAAGCAGATGATTGACTGTGCTGCCATCCTCTCGATCGATGCGCACCATGACGTCGGTGAGTGTTGCACTCAGTCCCTGGATGGTGAGAACGGTGGTGGAGGGATCGCAAGCCAGTGTGAATCTCGCCAGGCGCGCGGTACCCGTGAACTCCTCGGGTCCTGCGGCAACCGCTTCGCAAGCGGGCTCGAAAACCGGAGAGAGGGGCAACTGCCTGCCTTCCAGAACCGGTTGTTTCCAGAGCATCGTCCAGCTGCGATCCTCTTTTTCAGCGAGCTGCAGAAACGCCGGCCTCACCTCATGCGCTGTAGTTTCCGTGTGGTCGAGCAAGCTAGCCACGCCCACTGCCAGCACCATGCACCACAGAAGCCGTCGCATCACGGTGTTGAAAGCTTGATGGTGTAACGGGATTTCAAAGATTCGAAGTAGGCATCGTTGGCGGCTTTGCGGGCCTGCATCTGCCAATCGGCAATGATCCGTTCGCGGACTACAGCGAAGGGTTGCAACTCAGTGTCCAGTCTTTCTCCTATCCGGACCACGTGCCAGCCGTAGGCGGAGCGGATGGGACCAAGCCAGCCTGTTCCTTCAGAAGGGGGTTCGAGCGCGAACAGTTCAGCCGCAAAAGGTCGTCCGAACAGATCGCCGATTTCCCGCTCGGAACGCTGGGCATAACTTTTTTGCAGCATAAAGGGATCGTCGGCGAGTGATTCATCGGTCAACGCGGTCTGCGCATCAGCCTCGGCCGTTGAACGGCGATCCACGCTGAAGTAGCGGTGAACGAAACTGATGCGTGGCGGCTGGGTATAGTTGTCCGGGTGCGCCGCGTAGAAATCACGCAGGCCGGCTTCGTCCGGTGCCTTGGCAGTCGCGATATCTTCAGTCAGAAAGGTGAGTTTCTGCACGAGCCGGCGCCGCACGATGGTATCATCGGCGTCGAGACCCATCCGCATGGCCTCACGGTAGTAGATCTCTTCACGGATGAAACTGTCGAGAAGCCCCTCCATTTCCTCGTCAGTCGGTAGCCTGCGCATCTGCATCTGCCATTGATCGGAGAGGCGGTTCATTTCGGCATCATCGATGATGATGCGGCTGTCTTTGGCATCCCCTTCGTACCAGCTGCTGGCCATCAGAAGCAGCGCGCCCATCAGCAGAAAGACGACCAGCGGGTCGCGGAAGATGCGCATCACGCCATCTCGTAACCGCCGGCCACCGACAGGGCGATGCCGGTGACGTTGGGCGCGCTCGCGAGATAAACCACGGCCTGGCCCATGTCGGCGGGTGTTTGCGGGCGGCCCAGGGGAATCATGCGCCGCATCAGGGCTTCAAAGTCCGCGTCCTTGCCGGCGTTGTCGGTCGTGTTGGTCGGCAACAGATGATCCAGCCACATGGCGGTACCGACCATGCCCGGACAGATGGCATTCACCCGGATGCCATCTGCGGCCAGTTCGTTCGCAAGGGACTGGGTGATGCCAATGGCGGCGAACTTAGATCCGCAGTAGGCCGACATGTTGGCGTAACCCTGTTTGCCGGCAATGGATGCGGTATTGATGATCGTTGCGTGTTTGGACAATTTGAGTGTGGGCAAGGCAGCCTTCGACATCAGAAAGATGCCTTTGGTGTTGACGGCAAAGATTCGATCCCACTGGGCTTCAGAGAAGTTCGAGATGGCGCCTGAATCCACCACCCCGGCGTTGTTGACAAGAACGTCAACGCCGCCGAAGGCTACCACCGTGGCTTTCACGGCTTCGTCGCAGCTCTGTCCGTCGGTGACGTTCACTGTGGTGCTCTGGATGGTGCCGAGCGGCGAGAGCTCCGTGACGGTACGCGCCAGTTCTTCGCTGCCGGCCAGCTTGTAACGCCAGTCGGCATCGCGCGCCGGCAGATCGGCGATCATCACCCTGGCACCAGCTTCGAGGCAGGCCTGTGCGATCCCACGGCCGATGCCGCGAGCACCGCCGGTGATGAGAACGATACGGTCTTTGAGCTGCATGACTCCTCCCTGCGCGATCCCCATGTAGTCGCGCTACTGTGCCACAGGGCGCAACAGCGGGGGAAACTCCCTCAGATCAGGATCTTGGTCCGGTAACGGCTCTTAGTCGGAGAGGATCGAGCACAGGACTCTCAGGCGCTGAACTGATACAGGTGATGGTCGCTGTTACCGAACATCGCATCGATCACCAGCAGGCGCTTGAAGTAGTGACCGATGCGCAGTTCTTCCGTCATGCCCATACCGCCATGCAGCTGCACCGCACTTTCACCAACGAAGATGGCCTGTTTTCCGATCAACGCTTTCAGGGCGTGTACGGTGCGCTGGGCCTTGTTACCTGCAGCTGCAACTTCCATGGTGGCGCGAAGCAGCATGGATTTGCACTGCTCATACTCCATGAACATCTCCACCATGCGGTGTTGAAGAACCTGGAAGTCAGACAGTGGATGGTCGAACTGGATGCGCTGCTGAGTGTATTCGATGGTGTCCTTGTACAGCATTTCCATCGCACCGACTGCCTCGGCGCTGATGGCGAGGATGCCGTCGTTGATCACTTCACAGAGGAGGCCGTAGGCATCGCCGATCGAACCAAGAATCCGGTTCTTGGCGACCTTGACGTCCTTGAAGGTAACCTCTGCCGCCTGCAGACCATCGACCGTCGGGAATGCCGCGCGACTCACACCGTCACTCGCAGCATCGACCAGCACCAGGGTGATACCAGCTGTACTGTCCTGCGCACCGGCGGTGCGGACGGAGACGACGAGATGGGTCGCCGAACCGCCATGTATGACCATCGACTTCTGGCCGTTGATGTGGAAGTGATCTCCCTTGTCTTCTACCCGGGTGTGTATGTCGGCGAGGTCAAAACGGGATTGCTCCTCGGCGTAAGCGAGGGCCAGCTGGGCGCTGCCATCGATCACCGCAGGCAGGAGCTCCGCCTTGAGTTCGACAGAACCGCCGCGCTTAACTGCGCCGGCACCGAGTACGATGGAAGCGAGGAACGGTTCAACCACAAGACCGCGCCCGAACTGTTCCATCACCAGCATGGTATCGATCTGGCTGCCGCCAAATCCGCCATCTGCTTCTGCAAATGGCAGGCTTAACCAGCCGAGTTCCGCCATTTTCTGCCAGTTGGCAGCAGCAAAACCGTTCTTGCCGCTGATGTAGCCCTGACGCTTGTCGAGGCTGTAGTTCTCGTCAACAAAGCGTTGCACGTTGTCGACTATGATCTGTTGTTCTTCGGTCAGGTCGAAATTCATGGTGTGGGTCTACCTGTGCCTGATGTGGGATAGGTGCTAACGGCTGATGTGTGCTGCGGGTTACCGGATCAGTCCGACTTGCCTTTTTTTCCGGCGATGCCAAGCACATTTTTGGCGATGACATCCTTCTGCACTTCGCTCGCACCACCGTAGATGGTGTAAGCGCGGCTCGCGAGGTAGCCGGACATGCCGTCACGAGCGAATGACGGGCCATGCTTTTTGCCGCCCCAGGCGGCGGCGAACAGGCCACCGGCCTGCATGGTGAGTTTCTGAATTCGCTGTTGGATATCGGTGCCCTTGAGTTTGAGGATCGAAGATGCAGGCCCCGGTGCCTGGCCCGACGCAGCAGCGGCGAGGCTCCGCAATTCGGTGTATTCGGCGGCCATCAGATCGATCTCGAGTTCGGCAATCTTGGTACGAAGACCTGGTTCGTCGAGCAGGGTACCGGTGCCTTTTTTGACGCCTTCGGCCCGTGCCTTGAGTTTCTCCAGGGCAACGATGGAGTTGGAAATGCCAGCGATGCCGGTGCGTTCATGCTGCAGCAGGCCCTTGGCCACACTCCAGCCTTTGCCTTCCTGGCCGATGCGGTTTTCAACGGGCACTTTCACATCGGTGATGTGTACCATGTTCACGGTATGGGCGCCGCCGAGCGTGATGATGGGTTTTACTTCGACGCCGGGTTGTTTCATCGGGAACAGCAGAAAGGTGATGCCATCCTGTTTCTTTCCTGACGAGGAGGTTCTGGTGAGGCAGAACATCCAGTCGGCCATGTGCGCGGCAGTGGTCCAGATCTTGGTGCCGTTGACGGTGTAGTGCGTCCCATCGGCGGACAGTTCCGCGCTGGTCTTGAGATTAGCAAGGTCGGACCCGGCGCCCGGTTCGGAGTAGCCCTGGCACCAGTTCACCCGGCGCGCGCGGATATCCGGCAGGAATCGCTCCTGCTGCTCCTTCGTGCCGTACTGCATGAGCATCGGCGCCAGCATCACCGGCCCGAATGGCAGATCGAGAGGCGTCTGCCGGGTGGCGGTCGCTTTCTGCCAGATGAAGTGCTGTGTTGGCGTCCAGCCTGGGCCGCCAAAATCAACGGGCCACTTGGGCACATCCCAGCCACCCTTCTCGCCGGCCTTGGCGAACCAGCCCGATCGCCAGGCCATGTAGTCGGTGCCAGGTTTGTAGGCGTTGCTGTCGAGGAAGTTCTCGACATCAGCTTGGAAAGCGAGGTCATCGGCGGAAAGATCAATATCCATGGCACCCTCTGCTGGTTCTGGTAGTCCGTGAAACGAAGCTTAAGGGAAGTACCGAACGAAGTTCTAGAATAATGTTCTGAACTTTGTGAGGGCGGATGAGGCTATCATCGGATTCATGGCTGTCCCTCCCACAGACAACTCTGCGGTTTCCCCGCGTGTTTCGCGCAAGCGCGACATCCTGCTCGCAGCGCTCGACTGTTTTGATGCAACCGGCGTTGAACTCGCCACCATCGGCGACATCCAGAAAGCGGCCGGCTGCAGCGTTGGCAGCCTCTACCATCACTTCGGCAGCAAGGAGGGGGTGGCGGAAGCACTCTGGCTTCTGCTCATCGAAGAATTCAATCAGACGATGCTCAAGAACATGCGCCGCGCCAAGAGTGGCGAAGCTGCGGTACGGAGTGTCGTGCTGGCCTATGTGGCGTTCAGCGTGCGGATGCCGAAATCGATGCGTTATCTCAATGCCCGTGACATCGACTTTTCACCGGCAGGCAATGAACGCAAACAGGCACTGCACCGCGAGTACATCGAAGCGGTATTCAATTTTTTCGCACCGTTCGCCCGCAACGGTGAAATCGCCCAGCTCCCTTTGCATGCCTATGTGCCGCTGATCAGCGGCCCCATTGAGTCCTATGTGCGGCGTTGGCTCGCCGGGGAAGCGCCGTCTCCCAAGAAGGTTGAAACGCTGTTTGCCGATACAGCGTGGAATGCGGTAAAAGGTCATCAATACTGAATCGGACCGTTCCATGGAATTGCAGACGCTGAAGCTCGATACCTCAGGGGGTGTCGCGACCATCACCATCAATAGACCGGATGCCGCGAATGCGATGAGTCCGCTCTGCGCCCGGGAGATTTCACTTGTCGCCACGCGGCTTGAATCGGACCCCTCGGTACGCGCGATTGTCATCACCGGCGCCGGCAAGATGTTTTGCGCAGGGGGCGACCTGAGTGCGTTCGCGGCGGCGGGTGATGACGCGCGCCGGCTCCTCCTTGAGATGGCCGGTGATCTGCATGTAGGACTGTCGCGACTGGCGCGTGGTAATGCGCCTGTGATCGCTGCCGTTAACGGAACCGCCGCTGGTGCAGGCTTCAGCCTGGTGATGGCCTGCGATCTTGCCATCTGCGCCGAATCCGCGGTCTTTACCATGGCCTACACCCGTGCCGGACTTTCACCGGATGGCAGTTCAACGTTCTACATGCCACGCAAGATCGGTGATCGTCGTACACGTGAACTCATGCTGACGAATCGGTTGCTCAAATCTGCGGAAGCGCAGGAGTGGGGCATCGTCAACCGCGTTGTGCCGGATGCTGAAGTACTTCCGGAGGCGATGAAACTCGCCAAGGAGCTGGCCAACGGCCCCACCCGTTCGTACGGCGCGCTGAAAACGCTGCTGAACGGCACGTTTGAGCAGACCCTTGAATCCCAGATGGAACTCGAAGCCCGAGCTATCGCAGACCTTGCCCGCACCAACGATGGCAAAGAGGGTATTCAGGCGTTTCTCGCCAAACGCAAACCCGTTTTTACTGGCACCTGAGCTTCAGCCGCGACCAGAAACCAGTATTCCAGTCACGATGATTACAAGACCGCCCACGGACCACATCGTCACCGTTTCACCCAGTACGGTGGCAATGAAGATCATCGAGATGAACGGCGAGAGAAAAACCAGCTGACCCGTACGCGCGGTGTTGGTGGAAAGCGCTAGGGCCTGCCGCCACAGCAGGAAAGGGACACCCATTTCCACCGTTCCGATCCACACGCCGGCGGTCAAGGACAACATCCCGACGGACGTTGGCGAGGACCCTGACAGCGCATTTATGGGGAGGAGGAGCAAGGATGCGAATGCGAAACTCCACATCAGCATCGGCACCGCTTCGCCTGTTGATCGACGATTCAGGATCCAGTACCCCGCCCAAATGATCGTGCTGGCGAGCGCGAGCAATACTCCTACACCGTCAAATGGCGGTAGTTTTGAGAAGTCGCCCTGCAGCAGGATCAGCACCACCCCCGTGTAACTCACCAACAATCCTGTCACTGCACGCGCATCGAGGCGCTGATTGAGAAAGGGCACGGACAGGATCGCCAGCATCAGCACCCAGGTGTAGTTGAGCGGTTGGGCGATCTGCGCTGGCAGACGATCGTAGGCGCCGAACAACACCAGGTAGTAGAGCAGGGGGGTTGAGGAGCCCGAGAAGCATTGCCCGTAGCCAAAGGGATCGGTGCAGTCGCCAACTGCCTTTGAGGAAGCTGATCAGGGCGAAACACAGCGTCGAGGTGACCGTTGCGAGGAGCAGGAGCTGCGCGGGTTCGAAAGCGGCGAGGGCGATCTTGAATGCCGTTGCCACTGTGGACCAGAGGACCACAGCGGCAAGGGCGAACATCAAAGAGCGCTTTTGATCCGGCCCGTGATCACAACGGAATCAGGGTACCCGCTGCGTTACGCACAACGCTGTTCTGTTGCACATCAGGGAAAACCTCACGCAGGAGATTCAGCATCGCAATCGTTGATCGTCGATCCGAAGCTTCGTGCAGGTGTCCCGGCGGGCCGAGAGTCGCCGGCAGCGCGAAGCCATGGGGTGTTTTTGCGTAGTTATGGAAAACCCAGGGCACGCCGGCGTCATCCATTTCCTTGCGGAACCGCTCGCGGTTGTCCACTTGCACGAGATGATCATCCGAACCGTTTTCGATCTGCACGATGGTGCGGGTGTTGTAGATGTTGGCGCAGGGTTTGAGTGGTGGGCGCATCACCCCGACACTCGCCGGGCTGCCGTCTTCTCCGGTCTGTAGAAGACCATGAAATGACACCACTGCTGAAAGATCCAGGCCGCCACGGACCGCTTCGAGCACCGCTACTCCACCGAAGCAGTAGCCCATTGCGGCGGCAGAGACGGTTCGGTCTACCTCGGGTTGATTGAGTCCCGTTTCCAGCCATGCGTGCAGAATGGCGCGGAAAAACTCATGGTCATGATCCAGCGTGACCATGGCGGTGAAGGTGCGGTTGAGGTGTGTGCGCAGCTTCGCCTGATCGTCGGACCAGAGGCGTTCCTCCGGTTTCACCATGTCCCCGTAGACGTCAATCGCGAGTCCGACGTAGCCAAGGCGGGCGAGGTATTCCGCCTGGTGTACGTCGAAGAATTTGAGACCCGCATAGTTGTGGATCTCAAGGACCAGCGGTCGCGACCCGGCAGATGCGGGCGGGGCGATGAGGTAACCCTGATAGTCCTTGCCGCGAAAGTGCAGAGAAATTTCCCGGCGCCGCAGCTCCGGAGCCGGTGGCCAGAAATCGGGGGACTTAAACATGTTGGGCGGTTTCCTCTGAGAGTGTGTGCGCTTGGTGAGCCGCGTGGTCATGCAGCCGTTTCGAAAGCCAGAGAAAGTTACTGTCCGGGAACCAACTCGTAAAGTGAGGTAGCGGACACACCGTCATGCTGACTCCGTCCCCGTAGCGTTGTCCCTGGATCGTTATCGCTGGAGAGTCATCGCTGGAGAGTTGCGTTGTGGCACCGCCGTTCGTTTGGCAAGCTGCGAGCATGGTACGTGATGATCAGCTTCGTCAGGCAATACATATGCGACTGCGGGATTTCCCGCTGCATGAATCGAGCGGGCTTGCCTCGGGTCGACAGGCCGCTGTCGCCATCACGGTCGTTGATACCGGGCATGGTGCGGACCTGCCTGGACTACCGAATTCCCCTGTATGGAGCAACGCAGCCGCATTGTTGCTCACGCGCCGCAGTCAATCCCTGCGCAATCATCCGGGCCAGTGGGCCTTTCCGGGCGGACGCCTCGATGCAGGTGAAACGGTCATCGAATGTGCGCTGAGGGAATTGAATGAGGAAGTCGGGCTTTCGCTCCCGACAAACAGCGTACTAGGTCAGCTCGATGACTTTGTTACTCGCTCGGGCTTCGTGATCACACCCGTTGTCGTGTGGGCCGGGGAGACACGTTCGCTCGCGCCCAACCCCGATGAAGTGGCTTCCGTGCATCGGATTCCACTGACAGAGTTCGTCCGTGGTGATGCACCGATGCTTGAGGCATCACCCCATTCGGAGCATCCCGTACTGCGAATGCCCGTGGGTGAGGATCATATTGCCGCACCGACAGCTGCGCTCATCTACCAGTTCCGTGAAGTTTGCCTGCTGGACCGGCTGACACGGGTCGCGCACTTCGAACAGCCGGAGTTTGCCTGGCGATAACCTCATCGTCCGGGTTCGACGGCGCGGTGTGGCGTTATTCGTTGCTCTCGGTTTCGTCCATGCGGTCTTCGATCGAGAGTACCGGTTCACGGCCTTCAGCATCCCATTCGATCCCTTCAGCGTCCGGTACCGAAACTGGCAACATGGGTGCGTCACGGACTTCATCCGGCGTTGTCATGCTGTCGAGCCGGCGGGCTCGCTCCTGTTCTGTATCCTCATCGGGGATATCTTCACCGGCCGTCAGCACCTGCAGATCTTCCCGCGGTGCGGGGATGCCGAGGTGGTAGACGGCAAATCCGGGAATGACAAACTGATTCACGGCCATGCCGAGGATGCGACCTTCTCGTTTCGCCCGGACTTCGCCGACCTTGTTGGTGATGGGGTCGGTTACCGTGCCAAGCAACTCGTTCTGTTCAACCTTGCGGCCAAGCCGCACGACGCTCGAGAGGATGCCGCCGCTGTCTGCGCGCAGCCAGGTACTGGTGTAGTAAACGGGATCTGGCGTACCGGAACGGGTTCGCTTGCGCATCATGCCAAGGGCATGGATCAGCGAATTGATGGCACGCACCGATTCTTCAACCGCATCATCGTCCACACGTAGTGGTTCTCCCGCTTCGAGCGTGACTGCTGGAATGCCTGCTGAGGTGGCGGCGTGGCGCAGTGTGCCTCGGGCACCGGTGCCATGCATGACCACGATGGAGCCGAAGTAGCGGGTCAGCTTGAGCACCGCTTCGTCTTTCAGATTGCCACGGATCTGCGGCAGGTTGGTGCGGTGAAAAGAACCGGTGTGTAAGTCCACCAGCGCATCACAGTGCAGGATGACTTCACGAAAAAATCCAAACGCCATTCGCGCGGCGGCACTGCCACGCTGATTGCCAGGGAAAAACCGGTTCAAATCGCGGCGGTCTGGAAGGTAACGCGATTGCCGCTGGAATCCCTGCAGGTTGACGATAGGCACACCGATGATCTTGCCTTTTAGCTTGGCCGGATCCGTGTCGTACATAATGCGATGTACGGCCTTGATGCCGTTGAGTTCATCGCCGTGTATGGCGGCGGTGAGACACAGGGTTGGCCCGTCTTCGGTACCGGTGGCGACCAGTACCGGCGTCGGAATTTCCGTGCCGTGAAAATCCGTGCCGGCCTGCCACATGCGTTGCGACAGCGTCCCGCGCACGAAAGGTTCACCGAGAAATTCACCGATGACAAACTCCGGCAGATCTTCTCGGGGTTCAGGCAAGGTAACCGGCAAAGTAGGTTTTGAATCAGTTGAGATCTGACGGGTTTCATCCGTGGCGACGTCCAGACCTTCACTCAGGACACGCGAATCAAATTCATCCCGCGAGAGTACAGCGGCCAAGAGACTTGATGAAGTGATCTCGAGTGGGCCGAGACCGGCTTCAGCTTCCTCCTGGTCGACTGCATCCGGGATTTCCGGAATCGGTTCGGTACGGCGCGGCAGTTCGATGGCGGCAAATTCCGGATCCGGAGGCTCGGCGGCGCCGGACTGGACGAGCATCATCGGCGAAATCTGGGGCGCGAGGCGTCCTTGGGGTGTGTCTTCGCCGCATGCGCCGAAGAGCAAGCTCAAGGCAAGCGTCAGTCCCCGCGAACTCATCGCCATGAAGGTTGATCCCAGCCCGTCCATTTAATAGGTGTAGCCGCTCTGAAGTTTTAACCCTGTAGGGGGCGTCCTGCCGGATGGAAGTATCGTTTCTCGTCCCCTTCCGGCGCAACCTGAGCGGCAGGTCGCAAGTACCTCAGAATCAAGGAGAACTTCTTCTGTGCGCCGCTTCACAATTCGCCTTTGATTGACCGGGTCAGGCGGAATCCAGACAATGCCGGGCTGGTCACCCAACACCGGTTCCCGGTAACAGAAGGACAACAACCATGGCGATCAAAGAAGGCGACAAGATTCCCGCTGCAACTCTGCACATGATGAAGGATGGCAAGCCCGCCGCCGTGACCACTGCAGAACTCTTCGACAACAAGAAGGTGGTTTTGTTCGCGGTGCCTGGCGCATTCACGCCGACCTGCTCGATGGCGCACCTGCCGGGTTATGTGGTGCAGGCCGACAACATCAAGGCCAAGGGTGTCGACAGTATCGTTTGTCTGTCCGTCAACGATGCGTTCGTGATGGATGCGTGGGGCAAGGACAAGAATGCCGAGAATCTCCTGATGGTGGGTGATGGCAATGGCGCCTTTACTCAGGCTGTCGGTCTGGAAATGGACGGCTCCGGGTTTGGTCTTGGCAAGCGCAGCCAGCGTTATGCGATGGTGGTGGTGAACGGCGTGGTCAAAAAGCTCGCTGTGGAAGCCCCTGGTAAGCTTGACGTCAGCAAAGCGGAAGAGATTCTCAAGACGCTCTGAACGAATTCGATCTGCTGCAGGGCTGTCAGCGATTCGAGCGCTGGCCTTTCATTGCGTCATCACCTGATCGACGACTTCGGCTGCGCGGAGTCGTCGACACTGCCGATCACCAAGCCGTGGCAACAGGACTCACCGGACGGATGAGGCACTCCTGTGCAGCGGTGGCTACCAGGTCACCGGACTCGGTATAGAACTGTCCCCGCACAAATCCGCGTGCACCCCGCGCACTTGGCGACGTCTTCGCGAACAACAACCATTCATCTGCCCGGAATGGACGATGGAACCAGATGGCGTGGTCGAGACTCGCGCCATAGATCTGGTCGCGCAGACGTTTGCCGCCATGGGGGAGCATCGATGTGCTCATGAAGTCGAGATCCGACATGTAGGCGAGCATGGCGAGATGGACTTCTTCGTTGTGCGGCAACGGCTCGCGAGTCTTGAGCCAGGTGTGTTTCAGAGGCGGATGCGGATCTTCGTTCGCCATCAGCAGATTCTCGACCTGCCGTGAATCGATTGCCTCGAAGCGGAACGCGTAACGCAGCACATCAGGTCGTTCCTGGGCCAACTCCTGATACAACTCCCTGTCGCTGCGCAGACAGTGGGGTGGCAATACGTTAGGCATGGGTATCGAATGCAGCAGACCTTCTTCCTGTTTGTGCCAGCTCGAAGAGAGATGAAAGATCGCCTTGCCGTGCTGCACGGCAACCACGCGGCGGGTGGAGAAAGAGCGACCGTCCCGAATGCGATCCACCTCATAGAGGATCGGCACCTTCCAGTCTCCGGCACGGAGAAAGTAGGAATGAATGGAGTGCAGGTGCTGATCCGGCTGGATGGTTCGAAATACGGCGACGATGGCCTGCGCCAGCACCTGGCCACCGAACACGTGTTCAGTATTGTGGTTCTGACCGCGGAAAAGGTTCTCTTCAATCCGTTCGAGATTGATGAGCTCGAGGATGTAGTCGAGAACGGTGTTTCCGGTTTTGTTCATTCCTCTGACTCCTGATGTCTCGCTGAAGTGCCCGTAACCATCAATACTAATAGCGTCCACAGCAGGAGCGCCGCGATGACAGTAAATACATTGGTCATTGTAAGGGCGGAAGTGAATCCGTGGCTGGTTGCGTACCAACTGAAGAGGCCATAGAAGGGCAGTGCAGCCAGATTTTGGGTGAAGCTGGCCAGGGACGTCACAGTCGATCGCGCCTCACCAGTAATCGAGCGCTGCAAGGCACCCTGCAGGATCACCGTGCCCATCCCATGCAGGAAGTTCATTGTGAGGATGCAGATGATCGCCAGCTAGGTGGGAGCAGAAGCCGGAAAGAGCAGCACACATCCTGCCAAGGCGTAGATGGCGAGTACCGTTCTCAATCCACCAGCCGCAAAACGATCAGCGAGCAGGCTGCCCGCGATGATGGCTGTGGTGAAGGCTGCGAGCACCAATCCGATGGTCGAGAGGGTCAGATTCGGCAATTCATTGAGGAGCGGTGCGAAATATTCGTCGAGTGCCTCTGGAACCAGGTGGAGAGCAGCGAAGGTCGCGATGATCAGCAGGATCAGTCTAGATGCGAGTGCCGTATTGACGCCTTGCCGAAGCGTGTCGATAAAAGGTGTGCGGACGCTGATTACGGCGCTGGATTTGCGGGGTTCATGCATCAGGCTGAGTAGAGTACCGCTGTCAGCAGTGGAACGGAGAAGGACAGGAAGTACACGGTGTCACGACCGTTTTCTGCAAGGTAACCCCCGAGCCCCAGCGCAAGCAGAATGCCGGTGAGCTCGCTGGCATCGCCCCGACCGTACACGGTTTCGAAAGCGTCTGTCCGGTGCTGCGCCTGCAGGCTTCCGAAGAGGAAGCTCTCACAGGCTCCGGTGAGGAGTGCACCTGCGAGGGCCCAGAGGACGAACCCGGCGGCGTATCCGGCAAACTCCGGAAACACCCACCAGATCGAGAACCCGAGTGCTTTGAGGGAGAACGCGACGGCCATGATGTGAGGCCGTGGAAATCGGTCTGCGAGTACACCCGAAGGTACTTCAAAGGCCATGGCCGAACCGGACCAGACGATGAACAGCAGGCTGAGCTCGGCCGGGGACAGGCCACCTGCCAATATCCAGATGGCAGCCACTGGGTAGAGCAGAATGAATCCGCGCAGGAAACTCTGCAGATATCAGATCCGGTCAAACCAACGGGCAGATGGATTCATGAACTTTACGTGATCTTTTTATGATCTTTTTTTGATTATGGACAGGTATCTTCCAGGTGTTTAGTTTCTGGCCCTCGACTCGCCAGACTTGTTCTGCGGCGCGGTGTTTGTTGGGGTAACAGGAGCAACACGTGAACATCGTTCGAATCTATACCGGTGCGGATGGCGAAAGTCATTTCGAAGACGTCGCCGTGGACCTGAAGGACATGGGTCCCATGGGCCGGATCTCTGATCTGTGGCAGGGCAAAGGGGTGATGTTCCGCGAAGTGTCCGGCAGCTACGACCTCGACTTTCACACTGCGCCGCGTCGGCAGTTTGTAGTGAACCTGACCGGCAGTGTGGATATCGAGATCGGCGATGGTACGGTGCGCCGCATGGGGCCTGGATCGATCCTGCTCGCCGAAGACACGACGGGTCGTGGTCACAAGTCCCGCAATGTGGGCGGTGAGCCGCGCAGTTGCCTCTTCGTTCCACTTGAATCTGCGCCGCCCCAAGGAGGCTGACATGGCACTGGAAATCCTTCAGTTCCCCTGTCTCTCGGACAATTATGGGTACCTCATCCGCGAACCGGAGTCCGGATTCACGGCTTCCATCGATACGCCGGAAGATGCAGCGATCAATGCGGAGCTTGAAAAAAAAGGCTGGCGCCTTACCCATATCCTGAACACCCATCATCACTTTGACCATGCCGGTGGCAATCAGGCGCTGAAGGCACGTTGGAACTGCACCGTGGTAGGCGCGGCCATCGACCGGGAGCGAATCCCGGGTATCGACGTGGCGTTGAAAGAAGGGGAGATGTTCCGCTTCGGTGAAACCCAGGCGGTGGTCATCGAAGTGCCGGGGCATACCACTGGCCATATTGCCTTCCACTTCCCTCGCGAAGGCGTTGCGTTCGTGGGCGACACGCTTTTTGTGCTGGGTTGTGGCCGCCTCTTCGAAGGTACGCCACAGATGATGTGGCAGAGCCTCTCCAAACTCATGGCCCTGCCTGATGAAACGGTTCTCTACTGCGCGCACGAGTACACACAGTCGAATGCGAAATTCGCCGTGACGGTGGAACCCAATAACGAGCTGCTTCTGGCGCGCCGGAATGAAATCGATGCACTACGTGCCGCAGGCAAACCCACGGTGCCGACAACGCTCGCCCGGGAGAAAGCCACCAATCCGTTCCTACGTGCTGCCAGCGCTGATCTGCAGAAGCAGGTCGGCAAGGAAGGCGCGCCGCTGTGGGAGGTCTTTGGTGAAACCCGTCGTCTCAAGGACACGTTCTGAACTGACCCTGATACCAGGCCGGCCCTTCGACCATGACTGCTGAAGAACGCAGTGACATCGTCTATGCGTTGATTGCTTACAGCATCTGCGGTTTGGTGCCGATCTATTTCATGGCGGTGCGGTATGCAGATGCGAGCGAAGTTCTGGCGCACCGGATCGTCTGGTCGGTGCTGCTGCTCGATGTTCTGTTGGTCGTGATGCGCCAGCTGGACGCATTTCTCAGTCTCACCAAGCACCAATGGGTCGGGCTCGTCGTTTCGTCGATGCTGCTGTCGGTCAACTGGCTTACCTTCGTGTGGGGCCTTTTCAACGGCTACATGATCGAAACGAGCCTCGGCTACTACATCAATCCACTTGTCACGGTATTGCTCGGAGTTTTCATATTGGCGGAAAAGCCGACACGGCTGCAGTGGCTGGCCTTGCTGATCGCCGCCGCAGGGGTCGTACACGAGACCCTCGGCTTTGACCGCTTCCCGTGGGTAGCCTTGTCACTTGCATTCAGTTTCGGTCTCTATGGTCTGGTACGGAAAATGCTGGCGATTCCCTCACTGCCGGGTCTGGCGGCGGAGACGCTGATCCTACTGCCGCTCGCCATCGCCTGGATGGGTTACCTGTACGGCGGGCTCGACAACCCACTCTCTGCCTACAGTCCAGGACAATGGGCGCTGCTTGGTGTTGGTGGGCTGGTGACAGTACTGCCTCTGCTTGCGTTTGCCGCAGCGGCAATTCGTGTGCCGCTGACGTTGCTCGGGTTCATTCAGTATCTGTCACCAACGCTCGCGCTGATCCTCGCTTTAGTCGTGTATCACGAGCCGCTTCGAGAAGGACAGCTCATCACCTTCGCCTGTATCTGGACCGCACTGGTGCTGTTCCCACTGGAGGCTCTGTATGATCGGCGCATCAACAAACGGCGGGAGGCCATGACATGAGCCAGTTGATCGGCAAGGTCGCATTCATTACCGGCGCTGGATCGGGTATCGGGCGCGGCATCGCACTGCGTCTGGCGCGAGAGGGAGCGGATATCTGCATTCCCGATATCGACCAGGATGGTGCGCGTATGACAGCGGATCTGGTCACTCAACTGGGCCGTCAGGCATTGGTACTGAAAGCCAACGTTGCCTCTCACATGCAGATCCAGACGGCAGCGCGGGATTGTGTGAATCGTTTCGGACGTCTGGATATCGCCGTCGCCAACGCTGGTATTGGTCGGAGTGGCTCGGTTCTCGACATGTCGCCCAAAGACTGGCAGGACCAGATCGATGTCAACCTCACCGGTGTATTCCTCACCGTGCAGGCTGCTGCGCAACAGATGGCACGGCTTGGCAATGGCGGCCGGATTGTTTGTATTTCGTCCCTCGCCGCTCTGAATACCAGCGGGACGATGTGGGCGTACTCGGCCACCAAGGTAGGGGTTGCCATGATGGTGCGGGGTTGGGCCCAGGACCTCGGACCGCACCGCATTACCGTTAACGCCATCGGCCCGGGTGTGATTGAAACGCCGCTCGCGGCGGGGCTCGCCGGTGAACCCCTGGGTGCGATACGCAGTTCTCTTGAAACGCGCACGCCGGTGGGGCGGGTGGGTCAACCCGATGACATCGCGGGCCTGGTGAACTTCATGGCGGGGCCCGATGGTGCCTTCATGTCGGGCAGCTATGTGGTGATGGATGGCGGCCTGCGCGACAGCCGCGGTTCGTGGGAACCGGATCCGAAGGCAGTTGAAGAACAGCAGCGCCTGTTTGGCCGGGCGGCGGAGCGTCAGATGAAGATGCAACCGCTGCTGGACGATCGCGGCTGAAGAGTCTTGTTGGCGCTCCGGTCAGAAGTCGGAGCTTCCCGTGATCTGGTCGGCCTTGCGCATCGCATCCTGAAGGAATCCCAACGTGCGCAGCAGCGGCTTGTGCTTGTTGTACGGCGGCGGCATGTTGGTAATGGCCTGTTTGGCCCTGTCCCGGGTTTCGTAGATGCCAAGAATCAGTACAAAAAACAGCCGGTCGCCACTGGCGATGCGGGTGGGGGAAAGGCCTCGCAGGTTGTGCTCTTCCGCGTAACTCTCGAGGAACTCCTTGCTCGAAACTGCCATGAGCTGCGCTACCCAGAATTCGGGTGGAAGCTCGAGCAGCGGGGTCGGCTGGTCCGGGACATACGCCAATGATTTGTAGTCCGGGATGTCTGAAGTTTAGACGTCTGCCGCTGTGTTTGTTTCCGGCTCGGAGTCCGGTTCCGCTGCGGGAGCAGGGGGGCTGATAGGATCAGGAATCATCGCCGCGACAGGCGACTCGGCTGCTACGACGGGTTCATCAACCAGCGCGGTGGATCCCGCTGTGGACGGTTCACCGGATGACCCGGTCGCGGGCACGTCAGTGCGTGCACCCTCGCTTTCTGCTGTTCTCTCTCCCGCTCTTTCTACTGTTCTTTCAACCGCAGCCCGCGACCGTGCTTCATAGGGATCGATCTCGGTGGGCACTGCTGAGTCCGCTCCCGCGTCCGCACAAGGCTCGGAAAGTTCAGTCGCGGATACACCGCGTCAGGCGCAGGACCATTTGCCAGTATCCGAGGCCCGTTCACAACCCCACTCGCCATCCGATGCAGCGGCCTGCAGGCAAAACGATAGCGAAGCGAGAAATATCGAGACTGCAAGGCGGCCGAAGGTCAGTGCAGGCATGATTTCTACACAAGTGCGTTGGTAAATAGCGCACTACTTTGCGATGGCGCCTTACTTTGCACCCCGACACCAGAGGTGTCAAAGGCGATTCCGTTCGTTCGGGTGCATCTGCTTGTCATGGCCGGGTATCCGTAAGCTGCCCGGCGTGTGCGCGATGAGAGCCGTCTTGATTGCGCATGTCGTGGTGATTGGTCATGATTCGGCCGCCTCGTAACGGTCGGCTCTGTGGCAGTCAATGCAACAGAGGTGACCCGTGCGAGCAGGTGACTGTCGTCGGACATCTATCGGGATCCGACAGCGGTAGCGCTGACCGGTTCGACGACGGGTTCAATACAAATGGTGAGCCTTGACGATGAACATGCTCTCTTCGGAAATCGCCACACCCGGTGACTATCACCGCGTGCCGCGGATCCTTCGCCTGAATGTAGCGGGCCATCCGGTTGACTGGGTGACCTGGCAAGAGGCCGTTTGCCTTTATGCCAGGGATATCGTTGTCTGGACGCTGGGCGACCCGGTATTGCGTATCCGCGGCGGTCACTCACGTCACAATGGCTCGCGTTCATGTATGGCCATTCACTCGATCATCGCCTGTGACGGTCGCGTCGTGCCTCCGACCCTTGGTGTTCCACCGCTGACCAATCAGGCGCTGTTTGTCAGGGACGGCAATGTATGCCTCTATTGTGGCCAGAGTTTCCGGGATGGTGACCTGACCCGCGACCACGTCATCCCGGGCAGCCGCGGTGGTCGAGATCAATGGGACAACGTCGTTACAGCCTGCAAACGCTGCAACCACTTTAAAGGCAATCGCCTGCTGCACGAGTGTGGACTTGAGTTGATGGCCTTGCCTTATACCCCGAACTTCGCGGAGTACCTGGCGCTCATCAACTCCGGCCGTATCCTCGGTGACCAGATAGACTTCCTGAAGCGCAGCTTCAGCGCCAACAGCCGTCTTCTGCACTGACCTTCACGGCAGCTCCAGGCTGATGCCAGGAGCCGGATCAGGTTTTCTTCAGCGCTGCGATCACATCGCCTACGCAGGCACTCAAACGCAGTGCCGTACCCAGGTGGAGGAACTCATTCGGCCCGTGCGCATTCGAGTGCGGGCCGAGTACCCCGGTGACCAGAAACTGTGTTAAGGGGAAGGTCTTTCCGAGCATGCGCAGGAAGGGAATGGTCCCGCCCATGCCCATCGCCAGTGACGGTTTGCCGAAGTGGCGCTGTGATGCGGACTGGATCGCGGTATTGAGCCATGGGGCTGTTTCCGGCGCGTACCAGCCGGTTTGAGGGGTTTCAACTGCGAAGCTCACCGGTGCGCTATAGGGTGGGTTGTCTTCGAGAACCAAGCGAATGGCGTTTGCTGCGGTGTTCGCGTCGAGCGTTGGCGGCAAACGGAAGACAAGCTTAACGCTGGTTGCCGGACGCAACGTATTGCCCGCGTCCTGGGGTAAAGGCGCCCCCCCAATTCCAGTGGTGGCGAGACTCGGGTGCCAGGCATTGGCGAGCAGTGCGAGATAGGTATCAGCCTCTTCCGGCTCGGCACCGGGTGCCCACGGGAACTTCCGCAATACGTCTTCACCAAGCAATTCCGCCACCGCCCGGATCTGTTCCCGCGCGACCTGCGGTATCTGCACGTGCAGGCAATCATGCAGTGCGCCGGTGGCGGCGTTTTCCACACGCTCCATTACGCTGCGCAGAATGCGAAAACTCGAAGGCACGATGCCGCCAGCAGCGCCCGAATGCTGACCTTCGGTGAGTACGTTTACGGACAACACGCCTGGCAACATGCCGCGCAGTGATGAGGTGCTCCACAGCCGGTCATAGGTTCCACATTCTGCATCGAGGCAGACAAGCAGGTCCGGTACGCCGATCCGCTTCCGCAGTGCAGTCATGTAGTGCGGCAGATCAAAGCTGCCGCTCTCTTCACAGCCTTCGATCAGCAGCAGGCAACGGCCATGAGGAATTTCGCGCGCTTGCAACGCGGCGATGGCGGCGAGTGCCGCGAAAACCGCGTAACCGTCATCGGCACCGCCGCGGCCATAGAGTCGCTCGCCGTCGAGGACCGGTTCCCAAGGGCTGAGGCCGCTGCGCCAACCCGAGAATTCCGGCTGTTTGTCATAGTGCCCGTAGATGAGGATGTTGCCGCTGCCGCCTGCGAACGCGGGCACATCCACGAGGAGGGTCGGGGTGCGCCCCGGTAACTCGAATACTTCAACGGACTTGCCCGTAATGCCGGAGGTTGCTTCACACCACTCTGCGAGCAGCCGGACAGCCTTGTGCATGTAGCCATGGCTTGTCCATTCCGGATCAAACGAAGGCGATTTGTTGGGAATACGGATGAAATCGCAAAGCGTTGGCACGATGCTCTGTCGCCAGAGGTCAGAGAGGAACCCCTCCGTTGAAAGAGCGCTGGAGGATGTAGTCGCGGGTCTAGGCATGGTGCCCTCTTGATCAGTCGAATCCTTTGAGACAATCGTATTCGTACAGCCAGTCTTCTGCAGAGAGCGCCATCTCCGGCAAAAACCAGTAACCGAGGGCAAGGCGCAGGTTGCGTGAAACTTTCGCAGCCCGCCGGGATTCAGTTACCAGTTGGCCCTGTTCACGTGCGTAGCGTTGCACGCGTGTCGCCCTCGGTAACCGGTAACGTTGGTATTCGCGCAAGGCGAGATCCGTGTCATCCTCAAAACCATCCAGCATGCGCGCCAAGACCCACGCATCTTCAAGGGCGAGCGCAAAATCCTGGTTGGTGAACGGCAGCAGCGGATGGGCAGCGCTGCCGAGCAGCACGCACCGACCGTCAATCCAGCTCCCGAAAGGCGCATGATCCAGGACCGGCTGACGGCCGACTGTGTGATCGCTCGCCCATAAGCTTGCAAAACGGGGATGTGGTGTTGCCGATCCCACATGCAATACAAACGTACCTTCCGGTGTCGGAATCTGCCGCAGATACTGGTTGTCACTAAGCCAGCTGGTGATCACGTTTCCGGCGGATGCGGTGGTGTGCCAGGAACTTGACCATGGCGTTGTCGTTACCTCGTATCCCAATGGCGATGACCCGCAGCCAGAAGCGTCGATGGTGAGATCGGCGTTGTCCGCGTCACCTGTATGAGTGTCATGCGACTCCAGGCGTTTGGATGCTTCACGCAGAATCGCCGTCAGCGCGGTGGTGGCAATGGTCAGATGCGGTGCCTTGTAACGGTCGTGTGTGAAGTGACCGAGCGGGCGCTGCTGCAGGAGGTACCCGGTAGCCGCCGTACGCCGGTGCTCCATCTGCGGTGCAGCAGCGTAGCTTTCGAGCTGATCTTTGAGGCCGAGCGCGTACAGCACCCGGCTCCCGTTGGGTGGCAGTTCGACAGCGGGGGCGCCCCGGTTCACGCCGACGTGAACGAGGTGAACGTCGTCGAATCCGTTGTGTTCAAGGATCAGCGCTGTGGCCAAACCCTCCAGACCGGTGCCGAGGATGTGGATGCGCACGGCTCAGCTGCCGCCGCGTTTCCACCGGGTGCCATCGCGGGTGTCCTCAAGCTCAATGCCTGAATTAGCGAGCTGTTTGCGGATGGTATCCCCACGGGCGAAGTCTTTTTGTTTGCGCGCCTCGCGGCGCGCTTCGACCAGCGCTTCGATCTGTGCATCGGATAAACCGTCTTCGGTTGCCAGCCCACGAAACCACTGTTCCGCGGGGTTGCCGAGAATGCCGAGGAGATAACCACCGGCAAGCAGTTTCTGGCGCAGTTCACGACGCTCATCCATGTCTTCGGAACGATGCATGGCGCTCGCGATGCCGTGCAGCGCCGACAGTGCTTCCGGCGTGTTGAGATCGTCCGCCAGCGCATCGATCACTGCATCCGGCCAGACTATTGAAGAAGCGAAGTCGCGGGAGGTCTCATTACCCGGCGTATCCCGCAGCGCCTGATAGAGCCTGTCGAGCGCTGCTTTGGCCTGCACCAGCAGCTCCGGCGACCAGGCGAGCGTTGACCGGTACTGCCCCTGCAACAAGGCATAACGCAGCTGTTCAGCAGGATAACGACCGCGCAGGCTGACGATGGTCTCGATGTTGCCGAGTGACTTCGACATCTTCTCTGCGCCGAGCGTCAACATGCCGTTGTGCAGCCAGTAACGGGCGAGGTGAGGGGTGTCGAAGGCGCAGCGCGTCTGTGCGGATTCGTTCTCATGGTGCGGGAAAATGAGGTCGGTGCCGCCACCATGGATATCGATCTGCGCGCCGAGGTGGGTATAACTCATTGCCGAGCACTCGATGTGCCAGCCCGGTCGACCTCGACCCCAGGGGCTGTCCCAGCCGGGTAACTCCGGTGTAGACGGCTTCCACAGCACGAAGTCTTTCGGGTCGCGCTTGTACGGGGCGATGTCCACGCGGGCACCCGCGAGGATGTCGTCGAGACTGCGTTTCGAAAGGTGGCCGTAGTGCGGATCTGTCGTCACTGCGAACAGTACGTGACCTTCTGCTGCATAGGCGTGACCCTTGCGGATCAAAGTTTCGATCAGCTCGATGATCTCCGGGGTATGTGAGGTCACCCTGGGGGATACGGTCGGCGGCAAAACCCACAGCGCATCCATATCGTCTTCAAAGGTCTTTGTATACCGGTCCGCCAGCGCCTGGATGGGTTCCTGGTTTTCCATTGCACGGCGGTTGATCTTGTCGTCCACGTCGGTGACGTTGCGGGCGTAGATCACTGCCGGATAACGCGTTCGCAACAACCGGGTGAGCACATCGAAAGCAACATAGGGTCGCGCGTTGCCGATATGCACGTAGTTGTAAACCGTCGGACCGCAGACATACATCGTGATGCGGTCTTCGCGCAGTGGAACGAAAACCTCTTTGCGGCCGGTTGCAGAGTTATGAAACGAGATGGGAGTAGTCATGGGAATTCCTGCGAAAAAACGAAGTCGAGTTGAACCGGGGACTGAGGTTCAGCGACAACAGCGACAGATGCGGCGGGTTCGCAGGGTTTTCATAGCGGCAGACTAACAGCCTTAAGGGCGGCCGGATAGCATGTTCGTGGACGACAGGTGCAGGTCGTGCGCACGGATTCACAGAGCTAGCAGCGGTCGCCCCGAACGATGACCGTGTTTCCATCGACTTCGAGATAGAAGCAATTTGGCCGGTTGGTGTGGCATGCCGGTCCGGTCTGGTGGACCTGGAGGAGGATGGCATCGCCATCGCAGTCGAACCGGAATGATTCAAGCGCCTGGAGATGCCCGGATGATTCACCCTTGCGCCAATATGCGCCGCGGCTGCGTGACCAGTAGGTAGCGTAGCCTTCCTTGATCGTGCGTTCGATGGCCGTGCGGTCCATCCATGCCAGCATCAGGACCTCATGACTGGTGGCGTCCTGGGCGATCGCAGGTATCAGGCCTTCATTAGTGAATGGGAGTACGTCGAGCAGACGGGTGAGGTCAACTCGAGTGCCGTCTTGCGCACTCTCGAGGTCATGCAGCAGTGCCATAACGTTCCTGCAGATAGTTGAAGACGGCGCGCAGTCCCATCGCTTCACCGCCTTCCGGGCGTCCCGGTCGGGAGCGGGTGTTGTAAGCCATGGTATCGAAGTGAACCCACTCGGTTGAACCGGTGAACTTCTTCAGGAAGAGCGCTGCCGTGATCGCGCCGCCATAGGGCGAAGAGGGCGAGTTCACTACATCCGCGACGGAAGAACGCAGCATGTCTTCATAAGGTGCATGCAACGGCAATCGCCACACGGGATCATCACTCTTCGCGCCTGAAGCATACAGGGCTTCGGCAGTCTTGTCGCTGGTGGCAAACATCGCCGATATTTCAGCGCCGACGGCACTGCGCGCCGCTCCGGTCAACGTCGCGAAGTCGATCAGCAGATCGGGCGTTTCTTCGATGGCGAGAGCGAGGGCATCGCAGAGGATGAGCCGGCCTTCTGCATCGGTGTTGTCAATCTCCACCGTGGTGCCGGCATAGGTACGGATCACATCGCCTGGGCGATAGGCATTACCGGAGATGGCGTTTTCAACAGCGGGAATGAGCAGGCGCAGTCGCACCGGCAATCGTTGCGTCATGATCAACTGGGCAAGCCCGAGTGCAATCGCTGCACCGCCCATGTCCTTTTTCATGGAGCGCATTCCCGACGCAGGCTTGAGATCCAGCCCACCGCTGTCGAAGCAGACCCCTTTACCTACGAGGGTGAGGCGCGGCGAGGCCGGATTGCCCCAGCGCAGATCGATCAGGCACGGGGGATCATCGGCAGCGCGTCCCACCGCGTGAATGGTTCGATAGCCCTTGGTCAGCAGTGCATCTCCGGTGACCACATCCACCGTCGCTCCGAGGCGGGCTCCGGTTTGCAGAACTTCTGCAGCGAGGGCGGATGGCAGCAGATCATCGGCGCCGGTATTGATGAGATCGCGGGCGAGACTGCAGGCACTAACCACTGATTCGACCCGTTGGCGCAGCGCGGCATCACGGATAACCAGGCGTGCGGGTTTGCGATCGGTGTTCTTGTAGCGCGTGAACCGGTAGGCGCCGAGACCAAAGCCGATGAGCGCCGTCTCCGCAAAATCAGCTGCTGCTGCGTACAGCCCTTCGGGCAGTTTCCAGGCCAGTTCTCCGAGCGCTGCGAGATCGTTGCGACCGTTCCCGCCGACGGCAACGTGCTGCGGCGCGCCTGATGCATCCGGCAGCCAGACGAATTGTCCGGCGCGGGCTTTAAAGCCGTTTTTTTCGAGCCATGCCTGGACGAGTGCAGATTGTGCGTCTCGCCAGGCAGGGAATTGATCTGCTGGCACCTGTTCGATGGGGGTGGCACCGGTTTCGGTCGGGTCAGCGAAGACGGTCATGGCGTTCGGGTTCCTGCGATGGGAAGACCCCGGTCCGGGTCTACGGACAGCTCGGGGCGGCCGCATCGTCCCGCAGGCGCCAAAGCCCCGCAAGTCTGGGACGGGCAGGTGAAGGTAGGGTAGGTAAAGGGCACGCCAGAAAGAGGTGTGCCAGAAAGTGGCGTGCAGGTGAGGGCAAACGAGGTGTGTCCGGATTTCCGGTGGTTGTTCTGTATAACGTGTTCGCCCTATGATCAGGGCAATTGCTGACAGGCTTCAGGGGTACGCACATGTCGAAGGCCAGGCTGATCGAAATCGCGAAAGAAACCATCGCGCACGCCAATGCCGGGACGATCGAGCAGGCACCTTCAGTGTTGAAAGTACCGGCGTCGAACTATTACGACGAGGACCGTTTCGAACGGGAAGTGCGCCAGGTGTTCCGGCGCATGCCGCTACTCCTTGCACCGACGGCTGAATTGCCCGCTCCGGGTGATTTCAAGACGATGGATGCCGTCGGCGTTCCCGTGCTGATCACCCGTGGCAAGGACGGTACCGTCCGGGCGTTCATCAACAGTTGTTCTCATCGGGGTACGTCGGTGGAGTTGCGGGAGACCGGTAACTGCAGCCGGTTCGTCTGCCCGTATCACGGCTGGACATTCGACCTCAAAGGCTCACTGGTGGCTATTGCGTCGAAGAAGGATTTTGGCGAGATCGATGTTTCCGCCTACGGCCTCGAACCGTTGCCGGTGCTCGAGAAAGCAGGGCTCATCTGGGTGATTCTCGATTCGAAATCAACGCTGTCGATCGAGAGCTTCCTATCGGGTTATGACCAGATGCTCGAAAATTTCGGCTTCAAAGGCTGGCATCTTTTCCAAAAGCGAACGATCCGTGGCCCGAACTGGAAGATTGCCTACGATGGTTACCTCGATCTCTATCATCTGCCTGTTCTGCACAAGAATACCTTTGGTCCTGACATGTCGAATCAGGCGATGTATTGGTCCTGGGGACCGCATCAGCGGGTCCTGTCGCCATCGCGCCATGAGTCCCTGGCGGGTTTGCCGGAAGACCAGTGGCCAACAGACATCCTTATGACTGGCGTCTGGACTGTGTTTCCGCATATCTCAATCGCCTCATTCTGGGGAGGCGGGCGCAGTGTGATGTTGTCCCAGCTTTTCCCGGGAGAAACACTAGACACGTCGTTCACCACGCAGTACTACCTGATGGAAAAGCAACCGACCGAAGCGCAAGCCCTCGAAGCGGAGAAGCAGTTCAAGCTCCTCGAGTACGTAGTTGAAGGCGAGGACTACGCGACCGGCATACGCCAGCAGAAAGCCCTGAAATCCGGTGGCCGTGATCATGTGCTTTTCGGCCGCAACGAAGGCGGCGGACAACGTTTCCATGGCTGGGTGGACAAACTGCTTGCGACCGATGACAAGTCGCTCAACGGCTTGTTCGAAACGACAGAGAACTGAGCGGCAGGACGGTGCCCGTCAACAGACGGGCGCCATGGGCCGCTTCTGCTCGCGCAAGCGGTGGCGCAACAAGGTGCCACCGGCAATAGCGACCGGAATCACCAGGAAATTCACCACCGGGATCGACAACAGCAGGGCGATTCCGATGCCGAACCCTAACGCAGCGCCGCGATTGGCGCGCAGTTCATCAAGCGTGTCGTCGAAGGGCTGATCGCGGTTTTCTCCGGGCAGATCTGCAAACTGGATCGCCATCAGCCAGGCGGTCATCAGAACTCCGGCAATCGCGGCGAAAATGTTGAGCAGTGGCACGAAGGACAGCAGCGCGACAGCGATCATGCGCGGCAGCTGATAACGAAGTTTGCGCCATTCACGGCGTATTGCACTGGAGATAGCCGGCCCGATACGCAGATCGATCAAGGTACCCCTGTTGCCCAGCGCAGCATCGAATCGGGCTGACAGGACACCGTGCAGAGGGCTCGACACCACCATGGCGATGAAGCCGAAGAGCCACAGGCCGAGAATCACCACGATCACGTTGAGAAGAACCGCGAGCACGGTACCAAGGAAGTCGAGCCAGTCTGGCAGGAAACCCGCGAGCCAGAGTTCGAGGGATGCTGATTGCCCGATGACCAGTGCGATACCACCACTGACGATGCAGAGGCTGATGAAGGCAGGCAGCGCGATCAACAGCCCCGATCCCGAGGAACGCAACAGACTCATTCCGTCAGTGAGGCAACGGAAGCCGGCGAGGAAGTTCAAGTGCTGACCTCGCTCAAGACCTCATCAACCGATGCCCGGAGGATATCCACCATCGACGCGAGTTCCCGTTCTTCGATGATGAACGGTGGGCCCATGCAGACGATGTCACGCACGGCTCCCGTACCTCCGCCATAGAAGAACACGCCCTTGCGAAGTGCGGTAGCAATGACCTTGTTGGTGACTTCAGCGGCTAAAGGAAAGGGTTCGAGGGTTTCACGATCCCGCACGATTTCAATCGCCTGAAGGAGTCCACGCCCACGATGTTCCGCGACATGCGGATGATCGCGGAAGGCTTCGGCAAGCAAGGCTGAAAGCCGCAGACCCAGCTTGGCGACCCGGGGCACGAGATTTTCCTCGCGCATGATGGTCAGCACTTCAGCAGCCGCGGCACAGGCGCCCGGATGGGCGCCAAAGGTGTTGAACATGACCCCGTATCCGGCTCGTTCGAGCGCCTGACCGATGGCCTCAGTGCCGAATACACCGCCCAGTGGCGCATAGCCCCCCGCCAGCCCTTTGCCACTGACGAGGATGTCCGGCGTGATCGGCCAGTGTTGATGCCCGAAGTCCCGCCCGGTTCTGCCGAAGCCCGTCATGACCTCATCGAGGATCAGGATGATCCTGTGTTCATCACACAGCTTGCGAACACCCGGCCAATAGTCATCAGGTGGCACGATGGCGCCGCCGGATGAACCGGTGATGGGTTCTGCCAGAACCGCAGCAACGTTGTGTGCACCTTCTTGCTTGATCCGCTGGCGCAGTGCATCCACGTACCACTGCCCGGCGTAAGGATGATCTCGCCCCAACGGACAACGCAAGGGGTAGGGCGTGGGTGAATACGGATACGATTCGATTGCCCGCTCAAGGCCTTTCCGCCGGCCAGGGTGTCCACTTGCCGCTGTCGTTGCGAGTGTGGTGCCGTGATAGGAAAGATCGCGCGAGATCACTCGCGTTCGCCGCGGAAAGCCGCACGCCGACTGGTACTGCACTGCGATCTTGATAGCGGCTTCGTTGGCTTCCGACCCGCCCGAAGTCGCGTGGACTCGCGTGAGCGAGGGAGGTAGCCAGTCGCCGAGCGCGTCGACCATGGCCCTGCGGGAAGGCGTCAGCCAGGGTGGAACAACGTAAGACGTATCCCGTGTGGCTGCGTAGACCGCCTGCGCCACCCGGTCACGACCATGGCCCACGTTAACCACGATAGCGCCACCGGCGGCATCAAGAATGGCCTGGTCTTTTGCGGTGTACAGCCAGGCACCTTGCGCGCGAACGATTTCAATGTTGCGTCCGGGGAGAAATGGCCAGCTACGCTGATTCATGGAGCAACCTCCGTGTGATTCTTTGTTTGATAGGTCTCCACGTTCCGGGCAAGCCGCTCGAGATCGTCCATGCTGACCGCCTCATCACTGCGTTCGGCCTGTTGCAGTGCGCGCGTTGCGGCCTGCAACGCTTCGTCGGCCTGATCGAGTGCTGCGTGTGCAGCTGCCAGCAGCTCCAGATCCTGCCAGTCGCCAAAGGTCATGGCGAAGTTGTGGATGACGTTTCTCGCCGCGGCGGCATCAAACCGGAGCAACTCTTGGGTAAGGCGCCGCGCAGCAAGCCGATCGCCCCTTTTGAAAGCCGTTTGGAGGAGTTCTAGCGCCTCCGTACGACAGATGTTGTTCGGATGGCACGAGCGGGGTGGATCGTCGCTGAGCAGAAGTTCGCCGAGCAGGCGGGCTGAAGGCGTGTGTGGTCGCGCTGCCGCCCGTCTCAGGACAATCAGAGCCTGTTCCCGATTCGTGGGGAGAACATGTAATGCGTAAAGATACGCTGCATCGCCAATACCTGCGGACTCGGCAGCCTGCAGATAGGCCGTCAGCCGCGCTTCGTTCGCAAGTACAGATTCTGATTCTGTTTTTGACCTGAGCCTCTCCTGTGCATAGAGGAGTTGTGCATAGGGATCACCCTGTGAGGCTTCGAAGTCGACCCATTTGCTGAATCGCGGGTGCATGTCGCCCCCCAACGTCCACAAAGGCCCGGCGAACGTCGATCCACTTGGCAGGACCAAAAGGCCGGTGGTTGCGATATCTCCCGCAAAGGTGCCGGTGATCTGAATGCCGTTTTCAAACTCGCGCGAACCGGGACCACGGGGTTGGTTGAACTCCCACTCACCATCATGGAAGGAGCCATCCACCGCCGTTTCACGGCCGCTGCCGGAGCGTTTGCCGTCGAGCCAGTGGCCCGTGTATGTCGACCCATCCGGCCGCTTCTCAATGCCCTCGCCGTGGCGTTTGCCGGCCACCATTTCACCGTCATAGGTGAGTCCGGCACCATTATCATGGTAACCGTTGCCGTGCATGCCCCTGTTCAACAACGCACCCGTCCACGTACCACCATCGTCGAGTGCGTGTATCTGCGGCACACCGGTCGGGACAGAGTCAGCGGCTTCCACTTCTGCAGATTGGCTGTTGCCAGGCTCCACGGATGACTGGTTCGCGCATCCGGAGAGCAGAAGGTTGAGCAGCAGACAGGTGAAGCAGGTACACAGTAATCCGCGTGACGGGATGGCGCCCAGGCAACCAGACTGCGTTCGAAGAGGCATCTTTGTTAAGCTCACGGGCCGCTCAGGGTGCGGGGAGGAATCATGATCGCAGGTATCAATTCGGCCAGTGTTTCCGGTTGGCTCAAGGACAACGTCGAAGATTTGCAAGCGCCGTTCGAGTTTACGCTCATCGCGGGTGGTCACTCCAATCTCACCTTTCGGGTTAAAGATGCGAAGGGGCGAGCGATTGTCCTGCGTCGCCCGCCGCTGGGGCATGTCCTCGAGAGTGCCCATGACATGGGGCGCGAACACAAGATCATCTCCGCACTTGCCCGCAGCGGTGTGCCTGTGGCGCCCGCGCTAGGCCTCTGCAAGGATGCCGCGGTTAATGATGCGCCGTTCTACCTGATGGATTTCGTCGGCGGTGCTGTCCTGCATGATCGCGAAGCGGCACTGAAGATGACCGCGGATGAACGAATGGCGCTTGGATTGCACGTGGTCGACGTGCTCGCGCATCTCCATGGTCTTGACCCGAATCGAGTGGGTCTTGGTGATCTGGGCCGAAAGGAAGCCTATCTCGCCCGCCAGATCAACCGCTGGACGAAACAATGGGTCGCTTCGAAGACCCATGAGATTCCCGAGATGGAAACTGTTGGCGAACTGCTCGCGAAGCGGATGCCTGAGCAGGTGGGGGCGGCGATCGTCCATGGCGACTATCGCCTCGGCAACATGATGGCTCTACCAGGGCGCATCAATGCCGTTCTCGACTGGGAACTGTGTACTCTCGGTGATCCGCTCGCCGATTTCGGCTACCTGCTCAACTCCTGGATTCTCCCGGAAGATGGTACGAGTGATGTAGTGCCGACCGCGGCAGGCGGGTTTCCGGACCGGGATGTGTTGACCAGTCGTTATGCGAAAGCAACCGGACGCGATCTCTCGCAGATAAACTACTACCGTGCCTTCTCCCATTGGCGGCTGGCCGCCATCGGGCAAGGTGTCTACAAGCGTTATCTCGTTGGCGCCATGGGTGAGAACCGGGGCATGGACCTCGAGACGTACAAACAGAGTGTGACCCTGCGGGCCGTTGCAGCGCTGCAGTTGTTGGAAGGTTGAAGAAAGTATCCAATCACGGCGGCGAACAACGTGCCGGGCGCTGGCTCAGGGCGTGAACGTCAGTCGTCCGATCTCTTCAGGCTTGGATGTCTCACCGTCCGATGTGTCTCCGACTGATGTCATGACAACTACCTTCTGCGGCGCCGGACCAGGCAAGCCGACTACGAGACACGGGTGGGAGACCATCTGTGCGGTCATGGCATCGGCTGCCGGCTCCTGCCACGCCACTTCGATGATGAGCGTGTCTTCCTCCAGTCGACCATCCTTGAGAGTCAACGCATAACCGGCGGTGGGTTGTGGTCCTTTGGAAATGGCGATCAGCTTGGGCATTCCCTGCTGGTCCACCGGTGCTGCATCCTCGCCTCCAAACATGGTCATGCCGCGTAGTTTGGCAACTTCATCCAGCGTCACTTCGCGAACACCGGCACTCAAGCCAGAACAGTTGCCATAGTTCAGTACTTCGTTGAGCGGCACTGCGGCGCCAGGCGAACAGGCGGAGAGCGCCATCGTGAATGCAGGCCAACAGAGAATCCGGTAGTTAATCATGGTGGTGGCGAATCGCCTTGCGGTCTGATGAAAGCGTATCCCGCTTCAGTGTTGCCGATCTGTGCTGATTCACTATCCATACCATCGTCGGAGGTCACCGAGAACGAATCCAGATTGAGTCGAAACCCCGACAGGAACACAAGGCCCGCCCGGTTCGCGTTTATCGACAGCCGTTCCGGTCGATCAAGAGTCGGATAGGCGCCACATGCTTCTGCCGCATCGCACAGGAAATCATCGTTGTCAGAATCGGTGCCGGCAAAGATCCGGTACTCACCATTCGGTACGTTGTTGATGGTGAACGTGTATTCACCGTTGGTGGCTCGGGTGATGACGGCCGGAATGTTCGAATTGCCGTTGTTGTCGACCAGAATCACAAAGTGCAAACCGGCGTTGGCGGAGAGATCGACCGATGAGATCTGCAGGATCACGGTGACCGTGACGTCGTTCGAAGAGCCATCAAAGGTAATCGTTCCGGTGTGCACACTATCGGCGAGACCGGAGCGGGTCACGCGGATGATGTACGTGCCGAGACCTCCACCGTTCGGTGGCGTTATGGTGATCCAGGGTTGTGAAGCGGTCACGCCGGCAATCGTCAGTGAGCCGGTTCCCAGGTTCGAAACCTGCAGCGGCAATTCGTTCAGGAAAGCGCCGAAGTTGAGGGTCGAAACGGACGCGCTGAGCACAGGACCCGGATCGAGACCTTGCCCGGCAGCGAGGCGATTCGCCTCGGCAATCGCTCTCTGCGCGTTGATGAGGCCAAAACCGAACTGATCGTCTCGACCCGCGATGCCGAGATCATCCGTGATTCGCCCGCTGGTGATGGCGGTATCAAATTCCGTAGGCGTGAGGTTGCGGTGTACGGCCTTCATCAGCGCGGCTACGCCGGCGACGTGGGGTGCAGCCATCGACGTACCGTTGAGCGATGCATACCGGAACTGGACGGGACCGGAGGACGATTCTTCTCCAATGGTACTGACCACGCCGTCGCCGAGCCCGTCGCCGTTGATGTCCGTGCCGTTGTTGCCGCCGGGTGCGGCGATGTCGATGGTAGAGCCGCGGTTCGAATAACCCGCGAGAGAATTGCTGATGGTGGTTGCACTGACCGATGTGACGCCGCTATAGGCGGCCGGATAGGAAGGTAACGTCGTTGCTTCGTTACCGGCTGCGGCAATCACGATGACGCCGGCGGCACGTGCTTCGTTGATCGTATTCTGCTCGGACTGTGACGATGCATCGCTGCCGAGACTCAAGTTTATGATGTCGGCCCGGCGTGTGGGCAGCGTATCGGAATCGTTGGAGAGCCCGGCTGCGAAGCGCACTGCCTGTATAACGTCATAGGTGGTCCCACCGTTCACCCCAAGTGCACGCAACGGCATGATGCGTGCGTTCCAGGATACTCCAGCGACACCCTGCGAATTGTTTGATTGTGCGGCAATCGTGCCGGCAACATGTGTGCCGTGGAAGCTTGATGTGCCCGCAGTTGCACCATCTCCCTCATCGTTTGGATTGTTATCGATCCCGTTGCCATCCCGGGCGCGGGATGCACTCGAAATGAAATCGAATCCGGGAACGAGCTGGCTGTCCAGGTCTGGATGGCTGAGCAGCACACCTGTGTCGATGACGGCGACAATGACTTCACTTGACCCTGTCGTTACATCCCAGGCGAGTGGCAAGTTGATGGTCCGGTAGTGCCATTGCAGGTTGTAGAACTGGTCGTTCGGCTCGCGGTAGGCGCGGCGTATGAAGTTGGGTTCAGCGACTTCCACATCTTTACGCTGACGCAGGCCCTTGATGGTATTGAGTGTTGCGAGCTTGGTGCGCTGGCTTGTTGAGACCACAGCGCCTTGAGGCAAGGCTCCGGGGCTGTTCGGGTCGTTGAGTGCCAGCAGAGCGGTTGGGGCGACGGCAAAGAGCGTGATACCTGGATTGTTGGGACTGAAAGGCCTTAGCCGGGAGGTGCTCGCGCTGAAAAAGTTGCCGGCTACGGGGTCGACGATGATCTCGCCCGGTACGAAGTCGGATGACAAGCGCAAAGTCGTTTGCGTGCTTGTTTGTCCCTTCGTTTGCCCTCCCGCTTGTCCTTCCTCTTGCAGCAGGGCAGCGGCGGCGTCTGCGTCCTTACCAATCGTGAGGATGTAGTTGCTTGCACCGCTGAAGGGGAAGACTTCAATGAAGTAGGTTCCCGGGGTGTTGACGCTGAACGATTCTGTTTGCGAGTTGCCTTGGGATGTATTGAGGAGCGTGCGATTCACATCGTACAGACGCATGTCGAGATCCGCGCCAGACTCACCCACGGTCAACAGAATCAGATCGTCACCCGTCAGGCTGACCCGATAGAAGTCACCCGGGTCGCCGGAAACCGAGAGGTTTCCGTTGGCAGGGCCGGTGTTCGGACGATTCGCGAACCCGCCCAGGGTTACTGGGTTAGCGATGGTCTGAGCGTTCGCGAAGCCGTTGTTCGAGGTGTTCGTTGTGAACCGGTCATTGGTGTCCGAGTCGATAGCGCTGGACGGCAGGATCTGGATGGTTCCCGACAGGGTGACGTTCCCGGCAGGTGCGTTAACCGTCACCAGGCGCGTGGTCGTGGCTGTTGCGCCATCATCGTCAGTTACCGTCAATGAAACGGTGAAGCTGCCGTTGGTGGTGTAGGTCGTGCCAGCGACGGAGCCAATGGCGGAGGTACCGTTTCCGAAGTTCCACTGGAAGGCGGTGATCGTCCCGTCACTGTCGGAGGAAGCGCCGGCGTTGGCGACGACTTCAAGCGGTGAGCTGCCGGAAGTAGGGGTGACCGTGAAGCTCGCGACGGGCGCGACATTGGCGGGAGGCGTCGGCGGCGAGGGAGGTACAGGAGGAGGTGGAGAACTACCGCCACCGCCACCGCCGCAAGCAGAAAGCAATGCGGCGAAGACACACCCCGGGATCCAAGTCAGACCGATATGCCGCATGGCACCTGCTTCCAGACAGCCGTGTAGTGAACTGAGTGTGACACAAGGTCGCGGATTGCTCCGTGACCGCCTAGTCAGGGCAAAAGGAGATTGAGCGTCGGGATCAGTCGGGAGAATTCAGGCTGCAGGGGGCGCTGCCTCTTCGCCGGGTCAGGCGCAGTACCGGATCTGGGCGCTGCGCAGGGGGAATAAAAAGGGCGTGCCGACTTGTGGTCGGAAGCGGCTTCTACTTCTGGGGGAAGGACACATGAGAAGGGAGGACTGCATCGTCGAAGCCGCATCCACGCCTTGAAACTTCATCTGTAAGCATGTTGTACAGTACAGATTGGCGTGTCAACAGATATTTTCGTTTATTTGTACAGGTACGTCGCTTTCAGTGTGCCGTCGCCTGGAGCCGCTCGCTTTGCACCAGCAATTGCAACGCTGTTTCCAGCTGCGCGCGAGCCCGGGTTACTTCGACATGCACCTGTTCGGCAGTGTTTACCGAGGTGGAACCACCCTCGAGGCTATCCTGGTCGGCACAGTCAAGGGCAAATTCCGACAGGTTGTTGAGTTGCAGAATTGCATCGACGAGGTAGCGCGGCAGACCTGTCGCCTGTTTGTCTGAAGCGGCGATTGCGATGAGCTCATCATCGGAGAACAGGGCTTCAGCTGCGGTGGCGGATAACAGCGAGGTGCGGGCAACGGCGGAGCAGGCGGTTTCGATTTGGTCCCAGCTTGCTGGCCATCGCAACACCGGAATGCCTTCGTCCTGAACGCTCCTGATCTGGTCCACAGTGGCGAACTGGTACAACAGCACCAGCGCGATTTTGCCAGTCTTTTTCCTGATCGAAACCACGGTTTCAGGCGATAGCACGGTGACCTGCGCCACGAGGACGTCGAAGTGGCCAGACAGCTCCGGGTCTGTGGTCATGAATGCGGGTATGTTGCTCCAGCGTTCTTCGATACTGAGTCGTGAAGGCAGCGCCTTGGTCTGCTCGGCGACGACGAGACTGGCGCCGACAATGCCGACACGCAGCGTGGCGGGTGCTGTAGACGTGGTGCGGCTGGAAAGCCGGGCGTCCAGATGCTGATCGGAGAGGTCGACCAGTGAGCTGATCGAATGGCCCGCATCCACCAGGCGTTTGATTTTCTGGAGCCGCTCGAGCTGATCGCGTGAGTAGTAGCGGGTTTTACCCTCACGATGGGCGGGAACCAGCTCGTAACGCCGTTCCCAGGCACGGAGCCTTTCCACGGAGAGGCCCGTCATGCGTGCAATGGTTCCGATGCGGTAGTAGTCGATGTCTTCCTGCACAGCACAAGCCTGCTTTTGTCTGTACAGGATTGTAGACCCCTATGGCTACGGTTTGTACAGCTTTGTACACCCCGTACCGGTTAGTCCGAACGAGGTGTGTCCACCCGGCGGGGGGCGTGGCACTTAAACGTGGCAGCGGAAACTGCTGAATAAAAAACGACCAGAAGAAGGAATAAGGGAAGGCGTGGAGGGCAAGACCGTCCGGTCTTGCCCAACGCGGTCAGGGAGGAAGGGGAGAGAGAGCCCGCACCACGCCGTTTTCGTCATCCCGGACGGGTCCGGAAGCGAAGGCGCATATTCTACGAAGGTAATGTTGCGATGCAACAAGCCGCCGGTCCGAATTGTGCGAAACATGTAAATGTTCTGACCGAATGCAAACGAGTCGGGACGCGTCGGCTTTCGCATCCAATGCACGGCTGCGGCGAATTGAAGTTTGTATGGCTGCGAGGCAGAGTCCCGCAGCCTGCAATACGCCGCTTCCACCAACAGCCAGTTACCGGCGAGGAAGCCGGTTCACGAGATCAGTAACGGGAGTGAACAAACCATGTATGACAACCTCGGCGGCTTCCTCGCCAAGCGCGCTTTTTTGACTCCAAGGCGGGAAGCGTACGTCGACAGCACTACCGGTGAGCGGCTGACTTACAGAGAACTGAACGAGCGTGCCAACCAACTGGCGAACCAGCTCTGTGCCTCCGGATTGAAGAAGGGTGAGCGTGTCGGCCTGCTGCTGATGAACAGCGCCGAGTTTATGGAGGCCTATTTTGCGCTCGCCAAAGTAGGTGCCGTGGTTGTGCCGCTGAACTGGCGTTTGGTGGCCGATGAACTCGAGTTCATCCTGCGGGACAGTGGCACGAAGCGGCTGATTTACAGCCACGAGTTTGCGGATACAGTTGCGGAACTGCATGCGCGGGGTGACAAGACGCCGGTGCAACACTGGCTGCACGTTGCAGACATCAAGGGGCCTTCTGTTCCTGCCTGGTTTGCCGAGGATTACGCGATCTACAGGAACAGCGGCGATCCTTCCGAACTCGATCTCGGCGGTCGCGGTACGGACATGCTCTACATCATGTACACCTCCGGCACTACCGGTCTGCCCAAGGGGGTGGTGCACAGTCACAACACAGCCATTTGGGCTGTACTGACCATCGGTGCCAACGCGGAGTTCCATGATGCCGATCGTTACCTCGCGGCGCTGCCGATGTTTCATGTGGGCGCACTCACTCCGCTTGCCGTAAACGTCTATCGGGGTGTGACGTCGATCGTCATGCGAACCTTTGATCCGAAGCTGGCCTGGGAACTCATCGACCGGGAAAAAATCACCACCGGGCTGGCGGTACCGGCGATGCTCAACTTCATGTTGCAGGTTCCGGACTTTCGCAAATACCAGTTCAGCCAGCTGCGCTGGATGATGACCGGTGCCGCACCCGTCCCTATCCAGTTGATGCAACGCTATTTCGATATGGGCGTGCAGATCCTGCAGGTATACGGGTTGACCGAGAGCTGTGGACCTGCGTGTCTGATGGATGGTGAAAACGCGCTGTCCAAAGTCGGCTCCACTGGCAAGGCGTTTTTTCACACTGAGGTGAAGCTCATCGACGATACGGGCAATACCTGCGCGGCGGGTGTTCCGGGCGAAGTTCTCGTCCGTGGGCCACACATCATGCTCGAGTACTGGAATCGTCCGGATGCCACAGCTGAAACGTTGAAGGGTGGCTGGTTGCATACAGGCGATGTGGCGGTCATGGATGACGAAGGTTTTGTCTATATCCAGGACCGCATCAAGGACATGGTGATTTCCGGTGGCGAGAACGTCTATCCCGCGGAAATCGAAGCGGTGCTCATGACCCATCCTGACATCATCGAGGCGGGCGTGATTGGCCAACCCAGTGAAAAGTGGGGTGAGTCACCTTTTGCTGTCGTGGTACGACGCAAGCCGGAGCTCAGCGAAAAAGAAGTGTTCGAGTTCTGCCGCGGCCGCATGGCGGCCTATAAACAACCCAAGGGCGTGGCTTTTGTCGACGTCATTCCAAGGAATCCGAGCGGCAAGATCCTGAAGCGCGTCCTGCGCGAGCAGTTTCCGGGGCCGGCTGCGGTCTGAGCCGACTTCAGTTTTCATCAGGGGGAAATGAACATGGATATGGATACGCTGGCGACGAAGTTGCCTGCGTTTGTGGCGGCAAAATACGGCGCACCCCACGAGGTCTTTGACGTGGTGAAAATGCCGGGTCACGCCGGGTTCGCCTACGGCTTTCGAGTACGCAAGCCGGGAGGGGTTGACTCCTGGTTCATCCGGCTACCGCCGCCCAATGTGAACTGGAAGGGCACCGCGGATGTACTTCGTCAGGTTGCCGTGCTGAATGCACTCGACACCACCACCGTACCACACTGCAGTGTGAAGTGGTCAGGTGATGATCTCGAGTGGTTCGGCTGCCCCTATTTTGTGGTGCCGTGGCTCGAAGGTGATGTGCTGCGACTCGGCGAAGGCGAGTGGGGGCGCACGCTTGTAGATGAAACACTGCTCGATCTCGGCCAACAGATCATGACGGCCCTTGCAGGTGTACATAAGGTAGACATTGCCCGGGTGGAATACCTCGGCGAAGCGATGACCTTTGATGACGATGTCACCCGTTGGGACCGTTTCCTCGAGAAAGCGGCGGAACCGGAGCGTCTTGCCGAAGCACTGCACATCCGGAAAAAACTCCTGGATCACCTGCCGGCAGATGCGCCGATCGGGATTTTTCATGGCGACTTCCAGACCGCGAATCTCTTCTGTTCGCAGCAGGGCCGATTGCTCGCGATCATCGACTGGGAGCTCTGCGGTATCGGTGCCACGTTGAATGATCTCGGCTGGATCGCAACGTTCAGCGATCGGGAAGCCTGGCCGAAAGCGGTACCGGGTCAGCCGGCACGGCCGTCCTTTCTCGATCCGGATACAGTCATTCGCCTGTATCGCGACGCCTGGCATGGTCCGCTGCCGGATCTCAACTGGTTCCGAGCTCTCGCTGCATACAAGTTCGCGATCATCTCCGGCTTCAATCTGATGCTGCATCGGCGCGGCAAGCGGGTAGACGAAACCTGGGAGCAGACGTCACTCTGCATGGTGCCGCTGATGCGCCGCGCAGCGGAATTGTTGGGGTAGTCCGGTCAGGTCGGAGAGGTTTGTCAGGTTGCGAGAGGCGATGCTCAGAAAAAACGCTGGATCGCGACCGTGCCCCAGACCACCAGCACCAGCAGCAGACTGATGAACACTGCAGCGGAACCCATATCCTTGGCCCGGCCAGCTAGGTCGTGGTGCTCTTCACCGATTCGATCGACGACGGCTTCAAGCCCTGAGTTGAGGAGCTCGGTAATCAGTACCAGTCCAAGCACGGCGATCAGCAACGATCGCTCGGCAGCGGTGGTTCCGAGCAACCAGGCGAACGGCAACAGCAGCAGCGCGAGCGTACATTCCTGACGAAATGCTGATTCGTGTCGCCAGGCGGCAACCAGCCCCTGTTTTGAATAACGCGTTGCGTCGATGATCCGGACAATGCCGGTTTTGCCGGGTTTGCTCACGGATGCTGGTCAGGACAAGGGCCGGGTTCGATCTGGATAGTGGAGTGATCGATACCAAAACGCTCCAGCAGGATTTTCTTCATGGACGAGGTGGCGCCGGCGACGTCGATGTGCTCGTCGATGTTCGCGTGCAATGTCACCAGCGGTTTTTCTGCGGTGAGAGACCAGGCGTGGATGTGGTGAACTTCGAGGACGCCGGGAACTCCCGCCATGAGGGCAGCACGGATTTCACGCACGTCCACACCACTCGGAACGCCTTCGAGAAGGATATGAGCGCTGTCGCGCAATACTTGCCACGAGCCCCGTCCGAGCACGATGGCGATCACGACAGCCAGTAGCGGATCTGCATACGGCCAACCCGTGAACCACACGGTTGCCGCGGCAATGATGGCCGCTGCCGAACCGAGCATGTCGCCGAGCACATGCATCGCCGCTGCCCGCACGTTCATGTTGTCGCGAGATTGATGCAACAATCGCCAGGCGATGATGTTGACCACAAGACCGATGCTGGCGATGACCAGTGCAGGCAGCGGAACCATTTTTTCCGGTGCACCGAGGCGGCCAACAGCTTCGATGAGGATCCACACCACGAGCACGATCAGCGTGAGCCCGTTGACGAACGCCGCAAGAACCTGGAAGCGGTGATAACCATATGACATCGTAGAGTCACCCCGGCGCTGCGCGAGCCGCGCGGCGTACCAGGCGAGACCGAGTGCGGTGGCGTCGAGCAACATGTGCCCGGCGTCCGCGATAAGGGTTAGCAAGTTGGCGATCAGGCCGCCGATGAACTCAACACCGGTGAAGCCGGCAATCAGCAGGAAGGCAAATCCGAGGGACCTCGTACCGTCATGCGGATGGTGGTGCGAATGCCCCCCGCGATGATTGCCATCGTGGTCATGATCGTGGTCGTGATGCGGGTGCGTCACGCGAGGTGGCCTGACTTGTTCATCCGAAGCGGAGTATAGCTGCGGCTTCTCACGGAACGCTGACCAATCAGGCCAACCTGACGGCAATCACAATAGGGTCTTCGGATCGATACCGAGCATGACCTTGCCAACGACTTCAAGTGTTGGCTGCCCCACCATCAAATGCTGGGTGGTGACATGTACGTCCCGCAGACACCGTTGCATGGCGTTTTTCTCGTAGATCGCTGAACCCCCTGATGCGTGATACACCTTGTCTACCGCGCCGACGGAACTCCACGTGGCGTGGGTTGCAGCCAGTCGAAGACGTGCTTTTTCGTCCATCCCGACTTTGCCACCCGCGGCAGCGTGGTCATAGATCTTGCTTACGGTTTGGTGGATGAATGCGGAAGCGGCCGCGACCGCTGCTTCGGCTTCGGCGAGATCCTGTTGGGCGCGTGCGCGGTTGGCGAGCGGGCGGACGCTGCCGGTCGGTACCTTGCCACCAGCCAGCGTGATGAACTCATCAATCGCCCGCTCGGCGATGCCGACGGCAACGCTGGCTACACCCAATGCGAGAAGGCCTAGAGTCGGGAACCTGTACAAGGGCGCATCTATGCGCGGTCTACCGCCAAGGACCACCCAGCGACCTTCAGGTACCAGAATATTCTTGACCTCGATATCGTTGCTGCCCGTGCCACGCAGCCCGGAGACACGCCAGTTGTCGTGGATGATGACGTCATCGCGGTGGAAAAACACCAGCAGGGTTTCCGGCGCGCCATGGGGGCCGGGCTTTGGTACGCCGTCCTCAATCACCTGACAACCGCCGCAGATCCAGGTGGCGAGCTGTGAACCGCTGCCGAAGGGCCAGCGTCCATTGACACGCAGGCCATTACCCTCTCTGACAGCTTTTCCGAGGGGCGCAGTGACGCCGACGGTGACTGCAGCCGGATCTGCGAGGTACATACGCTCTGACCATTCTGTCGGCAGCGAAGCGGAGAGGAGTCCGGTGGTATTGCCAATCATCAGGTTCCAGCCGACAGCACCGTCCGCCGCGCCTGCGGCGATGAGGGTGTCGATGAGGATGGACGGATGGACCTCAAGACCGCCGAACTTTTTCGGCACGAGAAGACGGAAAAGACCGGCGTCGATCATCTCGGTGGCGAGCGGCCCGGAGAATTGGCGGGCTTCCTCGATTGTCTGGGAATGCGCCTTGATCCGGTCAATGAACGGCAGCAGAGCCGGATGGGTGTTCTGGAGGCGATACATGGAGGACTCCAATTATGAAGCGGCGATTATTCAGCAAGGCATCGAGGCATGAAAGCCGGAACAGGAACCGGCTGTCCCGTGATACGTGTATTGATGCGAACGTAGTTGCCGAGTTCACCTACGAACCAGGTCACCCCGGCGGCGTCTTCAACCAATGCCATGACCGGTTCATTGTTGTCCTTGCGTGCAAGCCGGTGGTTGCCGACAGAACGCAGCTGATGGCGATGTTCGCCGATGCGTACAAAAAGGACCGGACCATCGACACGAAGCTGGGCTGATGTTGCGCGACAGTGGTGCCAGTCATCGACACCGAAACGCACTGTCGCCGGGTAGTAGGTTCCTCCAGCATCAGGGAGATCTGGACCGGTGATAACTCTTTCGACATGTGGCGTCGCGAGGGCATCGGCAATGCTCCCTTCGAGGATGGTTTCCAGGCGAATCAGCACGTCGGGGTTGTCGGTGTTGATGACAACGAAGTAGGCGGCACCCTGATCGGGAAGAAATCCGTACCGCGAACGGTAACCGTCAGCATCTCCTCCGTGACCGTGCCAGAGCATCCCCCGGCGCAGTCGACTGTACATGCCGGTGCCATAACCGAGCCGCAGCCCTGCTTTGCTGGCAAATGTGGGTGCCGGGGTAAGCAACTGCTGCTGTATGGCTTTCGACCAGACCGGATTGCCATCTCGTATCCCGCCATCCACGAGGGTTTCGAGGAAATGGGTCATGTCTCCCGCCGATGCACTCAGCCCACCGAACGCCTTGAATGTCATGTTCCAGTAAGGGATCGGCGTATTGCCGTCGGACCGGAAGCCGCCGGGCAGTGCGGCCATGTTGTCGAAGGATCCGAAAGCAAAATCGAGTGGTTCGGCCAATAGTCTGCGCACAGCTTCTGGATAGGCGACGCCGGTCAGCAGCTCGATGGCGTGTTCAGAAAGGCCTGGTGTCGCGTTGGTGTAGCTGTGCAACAGGCCGGGCGGCCAGAGTGAGGTCAGCGCCGCAGAATTTCTCCGCAGCGCTTCTTGCAGGGGTCTCGCTGTGTTATCGGCGAACGCCTCGAAACCAACATCCGTGTGTCCGCTTGTCAGTGCGAGCAGATCCCGGAGCGTGACGGGCGAAGCGAATCCATTGGTGAATCTTCCTGGAGGGAGAATCCGGTCGACCGGAGTCGACACTGCTAACCCTCTGGTTTCGGCGATCTTGAGCAGCGTCAGCACGGTAAATGTCTTAGTGATGGAACCGAGGCGGAACGGCGTATCCTGGGTAACGTTTTTTCCGCTGACGCCGATCATTGGATCTTCGCCCGGTAAGACGATCACCCAAGCTGCGGCGGGGATATTCGCCTCCTGAATGATGCGCTGCAGTGCAGCCGATGGATCCGCGTAGGCGATCACGGGCAAGAAGGCGAACAGAAACACCAGGATGACCGCATGCAGGATGCTCTCGAATTGCCGCTTCAAAACTGACTGTCGTCCCGAAACGCGATCTGCGCCGTGCGGTGCTGGAAAAACCACTGATCTCCGATACGACAGAAGCGGTCTTCATAGTGATCGACGGCGGCGCCCGGAGGCATCGGCAGAGCGACCCGGGCAGCAGCCGGATCGGTGACTGACCGGTACAGGGTGAGATAACAGATTCCGCGGGCGGTTTGATCGTCCAGCACATCAATGAAAGGGTTGGTGATGACGTGGCGACTGCACAGACCCGCGGGTCGGGTCTGACAGTAACCGAAGATGGCTTCGCTCCCCTTCAGTTCCTTTCCGCCAAGCGTGAGCAAGGCGTCTTCGGCGAACAGTTCCGTGAACCCTTCATAGTCGCGAAAGTCGATGAGCCGCGCGTAGCTGTACTGCAGCTGTACGCGGGTGTTTTCAATGCGGTGGCGTTCAACGGTGTCCATGGGTTTCTGCCGGTGCCTGGGGCCATGAGGTGGGCGGTGGGCAGCTTTTGTTCCGCTATTCGAAGCGCTTCGGAATTCGACTTGCGCCCGGGGCGATGGTCTCACCGGAGTCACGGATGCTGATGGCATCCTTGAATCCGAACGCTTCGGCGCGCTTCTTGAACCAGATCCCTTCCGGTGAGTGCCAGGTGACACCGTCAAACAGCGTCGCGATCATCTGTGTTGTATGCAGGCCCATGTTATCCAGTGCCTGATTGATCATGAGTTTTTGAATCATCAGCTGATTGCGCGGTACTCCCTGCATGCGCTTCGCCAGTTGATCCACTCGGGCGTCGAGGTTTGCCGCGGGGACAGACTCGAGCACGAGCCCCATATCAGCGGCTTCCTTGCCGGTGATCAGATCGCCGGTGAACAACATACGTTTGGCTTGTTCCGCACCAAGGCGATAGACCCACCAGGCCGTGGTCGGACAACCCCATACCCGTGCCGGTGGGTAGCCGATCTTGGCGTCATCCGCCATCACCACGAGATCGCAGCAGAGGGCGATGTCGGAACCGCCAGCGACCGCATATCCGTGAACTTTGGCGATGGTGGGGTTGTAACAACGCCAAAGGCTCATGAAGTCCTGGGTATTGCCATTCATCATGTGGAAGTCTGCCATCGGATCCCAGGGTCGGCCTTGCGGGTCCATCGCCGGACCGGCATCACCCCGGGTCTGCTTTTCCGCAGACAGGATAAGGTCATAGCCGGCACAGAATGCGCGGCCGGCGCCGGTCACAACAAGCACGTGCACCTCTGGATCTTCGTTGGCGAGGCTTACTGCAGCTGCAATTTCGCCTGGCATCCCTGGGCAGATGGCATTCAGGCGTTCCGGACGATTCAGGGTGAGCGTCGCGATCCGCCCGGACTTTTCATAGAGCACATGTTGAAAACCCGTCTGATGTTCTCCGGCGAGTTGAGGATCTGAGCGGCGGGCACTGCACGGCGGCAGGATAGGTTGATTTCCAGACGATTGCGATCCGGGGAATCCCTGTATCTCCATCAATCGATTCCACAATTCGCACCGCAAGCCATACTACGCTGAGGGCTGCTAACATCTGCGGCTTCGACAAATTGCCAGGAACATCATGTCACTCACCGAGCGGCGCTTTCGTGGCCGGGACGTTGAGCTCTGCTATTTCGAACGTGGGCCAGAACAATCGTCGCGGCAGGTGCTGCTGCTGCACGCCACAGGCTTTCACGCGCGCTGCTGGGATCGGGTGATCGGGCTGCTGCCTGATGATGTTCATGTGATTGCGGTGGATCTGCGTGGTCATGGCCGCAGCGAAAAGAAACCGCCTTACGTCTGGTCCAGTTTTGCGCAGGACATCAGCGAGTTGATTGCTGCGCGCGGATTGTCAGGTTTGACAGCCGCCGGGCATTCCATGGGCGGACACTGCCTTGTGCAGGTGGCGCATCGTCAGCCAGCGGCGTTTCGCAGCCTCATTCTCGCGGATCCGGTGATCATGGCTCCTGAGCTCTATGCAGAGGGCAGCCGACATGGATTCGCGCGGGTTGAAGACCACCCGGTGTCGAGACGACGCGCGTTGTGGGTGAACTGGGAAGAGATGTTCGATCGATTCAAATCACGCCACCCGTACTCGCTTTGGCGCCAGGAAGTACTCGAAGACTATTGCCGATACGGTGTGCTGCCACAAAGTGATGATACGTGGATACTGGCCTGTCCGCCGCAGGTCGAAGCCTCGATCTATATGGCGAATACATCTTCCGATGTGCACAGACTTATCCCGGAGATCCGGCTACCGGTCACCGTGCTTCGTGCAAGAGAACGCGACTTTTCCAAGGTGCCTGAGCCTGGGGCGCCAATGGATTTTGCGACTTCGCCTACGTGGTCGGGGTTGGCGAACGCCTTTCCCCGCGGTCGTGACGTTTATCTTCCTGAACTCACCCACTTCATTCCCATGCAGACACCGGAGTTGGTAGCGCGTTATCTGCTGGCGGAACTCGACGCCGTGGACTGAAGGGAAAGCGCCGGAGACTCCCACGTCCACAACCCGCTGTGGCGAACTCCCAACCAGAAAATCAGCACCGATATCACGATACCCGGCAACAAGGCGGCTAACGGATCAAACGCCTCGATGACCTGACCAAGCACGTAGCTCGACACCGGTGACGACACCATGAAACTCAAGAGCAGCACGGACAGAATCTGGGCCCGGTAGTTCACCGGCGCGACTTCCTGCACGGTTGAGCGGACCATCGTCGTGGTGATACCCATGTTCAGTCCCCAGCAGAAGAGCAGCACGTAGAAGAGCCACAGTGGTGGACCCAAAAAAAGCGCTCCGAGGATAACGATGCGCGAGAGCTGCATGTGCAGGAACAACCGCCCGGGTCGAAGCAACGGCATCCACCAGTACAACAGGATGTTTGAGCCGACACTGCCGCAGGTGAAAACGATCATGATGGAGGCGAGTAACGACGCATCACCGCCGTAGACCTCCTTGACGATGTACGGAATCGCGATGATGTAGGCACCTGCGTTGAAAAGGCTCGACAGGAAATTGAGACCGATCAGATTACGCGCCAGGGTGTTGGCCCAGGTTGCGCGCAGCCCCTCCGCGAGGGAGGGTCGTTTGGACTCTGGTGGAGGCAGGTCGGGCAGTTTGCGGACGAAAAAGACGCCGGCCAGGAACAACAGCGCCTGTATGAGCAGAACCTCAGAGAGCCCAAATTCTTCGAGGTATCCGCCAAGCCAGAACCCGAACATGCCGACGCCCGTCGTGACGATGGTCACGACGCTGATGGATCGCTGGATGTCGAGATGCGAGACACGGCTGAGTGCCGCCTGGCGGGCGGGATCGGACAACGACTGGATGCTGGCGGTCAGCACACCAAACAACACGACCCACAAGTAGCCGATCATTCCACTCGAATAGACCACGGCGATTAGCAACGGCGGTACCACCATCGCGAGGTGCATGATGACCAGGTAGCTGCGCCCGTTCATGCGATCACCGAGAACACCGCCTAAAAGGAGCAAGGCCAAGGGTGGCATTTCGGCAATGAGCCGAGCGAAACCGGCTTCATCAGCAGGACGGTCGAGAATGCCAATCAAGAGCCAGGTGAACAGGAAACCGTACAGGCTCATACCCGCCATCCACAGGCTCGAACTCACTAGGTAGTGGGCGAAGGCGGCCCTGTGGGTCGTGTTGTTATGGGTCACCTCGGCGGTGACTTCGCCCGTCATGTTGTGATGCTTCCCCCGGGAGGTGCTGCCGCGCATGATACCCAGGAACATTCTCTATCCGGGATGCTTTCCCCGACGCGCTGTCCACTGCTGCAAGGAGAGACCATGAAGATCGGCGCCACGCTTGCGTTCAACCATCGCACACCACCCGCGTTCATTGCTGAAGCCGGTCGAATCGTCGAAGAAGCCGGATTCCACGCCTTGTGGGTTCCGGAACACGTCCTGTTTTTTCTGGAGTACGAGTCGACCTATCCGTACTCATCGAGTGGACGTATCCCGGGTGAGCCGGAAGGACTCCTCGATCCTTTCACTGCATTGACCTTTGTAGCAGCGAACACTTCGCATATTCGTCTGGGGACAGGCATCTGTCTCGTGCCACAGCGTCAGCCTGTCTATACCGCGCGGCTCGTGGCCGATCTCGACTATCTGTCCGGTGGCCGATTCGACTTCGGCGTTGGCATCGGCTGGCTGGCTGAGGAGTTCGACGCGCTCTGCGTGTCGTTTGATGCGCGGGCCAGACGGTGCACCGAGTACATCGAGGCGATGCGCGCGCTGTGGACGCAGGCTGAACCCTCATTCCACGGTGAAACCGTCAACATTCGCCGTTGTCATTTCAATCCGAAACCCGTGCAGGCAGGCGGCCCGCGGGTGCTGTTCGGCGGAGAAAGTGAACCGGCGCTGCGACGCGTCGCTTCACACGGCAACGGCTGGTATGGATTCAATCTCGATCCAGCGGGCGTTCGGACCAAGCTTGCGCGCCTTGACGAATTGTTGCGCGCAGAAGGTCGGAACCGATCTGAACTGCACATCGCCATCGGCCCGAACAGCAAGCCAGTCAACGCCGATACGGTGGCTGCTTACCGGGACTGTGGCGTCGATCAGCTGGTGGTGGCGCTGATGGCTGGCAATACGGACGGCCTGCGCCGACGGATAGATGCCGTCCGGTCCGTTGTAGGGTTGTAAATTCCGTACAAAAACCTACAGGTGACTTACAGACCGCAAATTTCGTCGGCAAGACACTTACAGCTGATACAACTGCCAGGTCTGGTTGATGTACGCCTGCAGAAGATACGAACGTCCCTGCTACTGGTTCCGTTCAGATAGGGTGTTTGTTATGAACGGGTGGTGGTACTTCAGTGCGCGTGAGGGCATCGAACTTGGTCCGTACGCGACACATCTCGAAGCGGACCTTGAAGCCCGCACTCTGAGCGGCCAGCTCGCATCCATGTGCCCTGGCCTCCAATCCCGTGTGGTGATTTGTCAGTTCATCTACGACGCCTGCAATTCGGGGCGGCCAATGTCGCCGCAGTTTGGAGCCTCCAAGGCAGGTTGAGGGTCTAAACTCCGGCTGTGGCGTTCAAGTACCCCCGCACCCGGGATAGGTGACCGTCCACATCGCAGGGACCTGCATTGTGGGTGGCAACAGCGAGGTGGGTTGCACCCAGTTGTTTCCACTTCGAGGCGTGCGCCACCCAGCGATCCGCTGAACCGCCGGCATACTGCGCTTGACCCTGGATTCCAAATCCATCGAATGACTTTCCCGCAGCGGCGCGTCTGGTTTTCATTTCGCTGATACAGGCGGCTGCCTTGTCAGAGGGACCCATCAGCGGCATCCAGCCGTCGCCTGTTGTGGCACAGCGCTCAAGTGCTGCAGGCGCTGAGCCGCCAAACCAGACCGGTATCGGCTTCGACGGGCGTGGGTTGATGCTAGCCAGCGTTACCTTGTGCATCTTGCCGTCGAAAGAGAGGCTGTCTTCGCTCCACAGGGCGCGCATCAAATCCACCTGTTCCCCAAGACGCGCGCCTCGCTGTTTGAACGGTACACCCAGTGCTTCGTATTCGACTTCATTCCAGCCGATGCCAACACCCAGGCGAAAGCGGTTATTGGACAGGATCGCCACTTCTGCCGCCTGTTTGGCGACGAGTGCAGCCTGGCGCTGCGGGAGGATCAGGATCGTGGTGACGAGTTCGATCTTCGAGGTCACTGCCGCAATGAAAGCAAAGGTGGTCAACGGTTCATGAAAGGCGGTGTCCTTGTTGTAGACGCCTTTGTATCCACCAGGCCGGTTGGGATCGGCTCCCAGTACGTGGTCATAGATCAGGAGGTGGGTTGCGCCGAGGTCTTCAAGACCCTGGACGTAGGCTTTCATGGCGCCGGGATCAGTACCGATTTCGTTGTGGGGCAGAACAGCGCCGAATTTCATGGTGACCTCTTGAGGTTATAACGCGGGCGAGGATTGCGGCCTGGAATATGCCCGATTTGGCGGCATTCCGCATGCGGTCCGGATACGAAGGTCAATCTGCAGGGGCGATTTCATCAGGAGTTCCCTAAAATGCCGGACTACTCTCATGACACCCTGAAGACGATGGCAACGCCAACTCCAAGTTCAACCTTTTCCTTTGTTGAGGCCGAGCACCAGATGCTCGAATTTTGGGAGAGGGAATCGATTTTCGAGAAATCACTCGAAATGACGAGCGGCGAGAAGCCTTACATCTTCTATGACGGTCCGCCGTTTGCGACCGGCTTGCCGCATCACGGCCATATCGTTGCCAGTACCATCAAGGACATCGTGCCCCGCTACTGGACCATGCAGGGCATGCATGTGATGCGACGCTTTGGCTGGGATTGCCATGGGCTACCGATCGAACATGAGATCGACAAGAAGCTCAATATCTCGGCGCAGCAAGCGGTGGAAGAGCTGGGTATCGCCGGCTACAACGATCAGTGCCGCGCCATCGTGCAGCGTTACGTGAGTGAGTGGCGAACGACGATCACACGACTGGGCCGCTGGGTGGATTTCGACAACGACTACAAGACCATGGATCCCTGGTACATGGAGTCTGTGTGGTGGGTGGTCAAGCAGCTCTGGGATCGAGGCCTTGTCTATCGCGGTACCAAGGTGATGCCGGTATCGACCGCTCTGGCCACGCCTCTGTCCAATTTCGAAGCGTCCTCCAACTACATGGATGTGCAGGATCCGGCGATCACCGTCCTACTCAAACTCGAAGATGAAGACGCATCACTCGCCATCTGGACGACAACCCCCTGGACCTTGCCGGCAAATCTTGCCGTCTGTGTAGGGCCTGACATCGAGTATGTGCGGGCTTTTGATGCCTCACGCAACCAGCGGTTCTATATTGCCAAAGAACGCCTCGTGGCCTACCCGGGTCTAACAGTTGATCTCAGCTGCAATGGCAGGGATTTGGTGGGTCGTCGATATGCGCCACTCTTTCCGTACTTCGCCGAAGAAAGAGGCAACGGTGCGTTCGTTGTCGTGATGGACGACTATGTCACCACAGAGAGTGGTACGGGGCTCGTTCACCAGGCACCGGCGTTTGGTGAAGACGACCATCGGGTGATCAAGGCCGCGGGCATCGAGGCAATGGTCTGTCCGGTGACGCTCGAAGGCCGGTTCACACCCGAAGTGCCGGACTATGCAGGTCAATACGTCAAGAATGCCGATGCAGGCATCATCCGGGCCTTGAAAGAATCCGACGCCCTGTATCGCCACGACACGCTCACCCACAGCTATCCGTTCTGCTATCGCTCGGACACACCGCTCATCTACCGCGCCATTCCGTCCTGGTATGTCCGCGTGAGCAGCATGCGTGACAAGCTCATCAACGCCAACCGGCAGATCCGCTGGGTGCCCGATCACCTGCAGGAAGGCCGGTTCGGTAACTGGCTGGAAAATGCCATGGACTGGGCGATTTCGCGTAATCGGGTCTGGGGTACGCCGATCCCGATCTGGATCAACGATGTTACCGGCAGTGAATGTTGCATTGGTTCGGTAGAGGAGCTGGCGGCATTGACCGGAGTTCGAGTGAAGGATCTTCACCGGGAGCACGTTGATCCGTTGACCTTCACCATTGCCGGCGAAGCGGGTGTGTATCGGCGGATCACCGAAGTACTCGACTGCTGGTTTGAATCCGGTTCCATGCCCTATGCGCAGCTGCACTATCCGTTCGAGAATCGGGCGCTGTTCGAGGCCGGATTCCCTGCAGAGTTCATCGCCGAAGGGTTGGATCAGACGCGGGGATGGTTTTATACGTTGACCGTACTTGCGGCAGCGCTGTACGACAAACCCGCGTTCAGGAACGTCATCGTCAACGGCATGGTGTTGGCGGAAGACGGCAAAAAGATGTCGAAGCGGCTGCGCAACTACACACCGCCGGACGATCTGATGGAACAGTATGGTGCGGATGCGTTCCGGCTCTATCTAATCACTTCCGGACTGGTGCGCGCCGAGGAGCAGCGGTTCGCAGATAGCGGTGTTCGTGACATGGTGCGGCGGGTACTGCTGCCCTGGTACAACGCTTTTTCGTTCCTGCGAACCTACGCTGCAATCGATGGCTGGAAGGCGCATGCGGATGTAGCGCCTGGTACCAACATTCTTGATCAGTGGATCATTTCCCGGCTGCAGACACTGAAGGCCAATGTCACTGCGGAAATGGCGGCCTATAAACTCTATGCAGTGGTGCCGCAGCTTCTCGACTTCATCGAGGATCTGACGAACGGCTACATCCGGCTGAATCGGCCACGCTACTGGGAAGAAGGGCTCGGAGCCGATAAGTTGGCTGCCTATCAGACGCTATACAGCGTACTTCGCGAGCTCAGCATGATCATGGCGCCGTTCGCGCCTTTTCTGTCGGACTGGTTGCATGGCGAACTGCGCACTTTTGCGAGCGAAAAGAGTGAACAACCTTCCGTGCACCTTTGCCGTTACCCGGCAGCTGACGCTTCACTACAGCGCCCGGATCTTGAAGAGGCGGTGGCGCTCATGCAGCGGGTGGTGCTGCTCGGACGGCAGAAACGTGAAGCGGAAAAGATCAATCTGCGCACGCCGCTGGCCTCCCTCACAATCATCGGCGAACGGGCTCTGAGCCTTGCGTCGATACCTGAACTCAGCGATTACCTCAAACGCGAACTGAACGTACTCAAGATTACGTTCGAAATGGATGAGGCCGTCTGGATCGAGCTGATTGCAAAGCCCAACTTCCCGCTGCTCGGCAAGCGTCTCGGCAAGCGTATGAAGGAGTTCCAGCAACAGATCAGCGCCTTGCCACTCGAGGCGATTCGTACGCTGCGCACGGATGGTTCCATCGTCGTGGCGGGAGAGACGTTCACCACTGCGGAAATTGAAGTGCAGCAACGCCCGCGTGCGGGTGCGAACATCCTGTCGGATTCACTCATCGCAATCGATCTCGACTGCACACTGAATGACACCCTGATTCGTGGTGGCTATGCACGCGAGATCGTGCGTACGATCCAGCGCGCCCGCAAAGACAGTGGTTTGCACGTTGCGGATCGTATCCGTGTGCGGTTCAGCGCCGGCGGTGCGCTTGCCCAGGCGATCGATGAACATGCGGGCTACATCTGGGGTGAAACGCTGACCGTCGATTCCGCGACCGATATGAACGCGGAGCGATTTGTGGAGGACATTGATGGCCACAGGTTCGGATTCAGCGTCGAAAAGATTGCCTGAGGACTGTTGAAAAGCGCATCTGATGGCGACAACCCATACTGCGTGACAAGGTAACGCACATGCCGAATCACATCTTCAAGGAATCGTACCCTGGTTCACGTGTGGATCACGTGGGGACCTATTCCCGCATGCTCCCCGTTTCGCTTGAAAGGATGTTCGAAAACGCGCTCGACTGGGAACATCTGCCCTGGTTGCATCGATCATCGTTCACGGCGATTTCATGCGAAGACGCCGGGCCTTGGGGCTGGCGGGCGAGTGTCGTCAATGCGCGTGGTCAAACATCGCTTCTTGAGTTGCGGCTCGACACTCGTCAGCGTCGTTGGGTAACGCGAACGCTGGATGGCCAGGGTGTGGGTGCTGAGATCTGGACCTATGTGATTGAACGAGGTCCACTGGAGATCGAAGTGGTCATCGATTTTTTTGTGCCGGGTGTTTCCGAGGCGGACCTTGCGAAAGTAGGTGCCGCGTACGCGCGCGTCTATCAAACGTTGTACGACGAAGACGTGAGCATGATGCAAGGGCGGCACCGGCTGCTTAAACAGAGGGTGCTTCCTCTTAAGGCAGATAGCCCAGCGGAATGTCTGGGTATCCGGGCGGATCTTTCTTTTCCGCTCGAGACCAGCTTCGCCGGTCGGCCGGTGATCGTCTGGGCGGTGGATGGCACTTTTCACGTGACAGCGGCCCGGTGCCCCCATTACGGAGCGGATCTTGTGCGCGGAACGCGGGAAGGGTTGACCGTGACCTGTCCGTGGCATGGTTACCGCTTTAACTTGTTATCCGGGGCTTGTTCGGGGCTGACGTCGCTCTTGATTGCGACTCGATTCTATGCTTGGGAAGAGGCTGGGAAACTCTGGATCGGCTGGGCTGGTGCGGAGAAGTAATTCCCTTCAAGAAATAGGACTGAGGCGATGTGTTCGCCTCAAGCCTGGAAAATGGGAGGGATACCCGAAGGGGAGGGGAGGGAGGGGAGGAAGTCGGGTATCCCTCTGAACTTTTCTATCCTTACCGGCTTGGTCTCTGTCTTACCTCTCGATTGATTTGGCTAGATCACCGTGACTGGCGCCGTTGGCGGTTTCGTCTTGGTGTTACCGTCTAGGACGCCGTTCAATGGACGCATGTTACCTTGGGTAACACTTATCGCAATTCCTTTCTTTGCAACGGGTTGTTGCGAATTCGCAACGCTGCCGGCCGCGTGGTAGGGTTCCCGTGATTCACGGACAAACCTCGTCCTGAGAACTACGGGTAGACCCCGTCGAATCACAGACAGACCTCGTAAAGGCGACCTTAACTTCATGACCAGAATCGGAGATTGGGACGACTACCGTTTCTTCGCCGCGGTCGCACGCGCGGGGTCTGTCCGTGCAGCGGCCCTTGAACTGAAGGTCAATGCGTCGACGGTTACCCGCCGGCTCGAACAGCTGGAACGGCGAATTGGCGTCGAACTCTTCACCCGCCAGGCCCATGGGCTCGAAATCACTCGGCGCGGACGCGAAGTGGCGGCTAGGGTCGAGCAGCTCGGTCGAGAGCTGGTCGCCATCGACAGCGAACTACGGGAAGACCATGCGCGCCTCACGGGTGAGGTTGTGTTGGGTGTGCCCGCTGTCTGGGTTCCGGTACTGATGCCTCAGCTGGCGACGTTGCACGCTGCAGAGCCGGGCCTGGATATCGAACTGTTGGACGGCGCTACCTTTGGCTCAAATTCAGGCGCAGACCTCTGGATCGAAGCGAACACCGCCCCGGCAAGCGAGTTTATCGCGCGTCCCCTCGGTCGCCCACGGTGTGGCCTTTTTGGCCACGAGTCGCTGCTATCGAGTCTTATATCGCGAAAGGAATCCGGGACACTCTTCTGGCTGAGTCTCGAAGACCCTTTGTTTGGACCCGCCATAGGGCCACCGCTGCGTGATCCGGAATTCCGTGATTTGCCTGTGCGGCTGCAGACGCGCAGCGCCGTGCAACAAAGACTCGCGCTTGAGGCGGGGCTGGGTATCGGCGTGTTGCCACATGCCTGTGTCGGCAGTGCATCGCCGCTGCGGGAATTGTCTGAACGCCATGTATCCGGATTACCCCATTGGTTGCTTGCGCGTGTTGAGATGCGGCGCGTGAGGCGGTTGCAGGTGGTTGCGGACTGGTTGCGGCGCACATTCGCAGCACCTGAGTTCGCCCTCAGCCTTGACGACACCTGACACCGGCGGAAGATGCGCTGCCGGATGACCCCATAACAACTTGAGGATGCAGCCGAGTGAGTGAGCGGCGCGCAAGTTCACACTTCTACTGGTCGCAGCGACTGCGGTTGCACTATCTGGACTGGGGTGTGCCCGAAGCCCCGCCGATGCTGCTCGTGCATGGTGTTCAGGATCATGCCCACACCTGGGATTTTCTGGCACCGCACTTCTATGAAAACTTGCACCTGGTCGCGCCGGATCTGCGTGGCCATGGTGACTCCGACTGGAACCGCGGCTCGGCGTATCGACACCTCGACTATGTCTACGATCTGGTTCGACTGATCGAACAGCGAAGCTTGCAGGGTTGTGTGGTTGTGGCGCACTCCATGGGTGCCACCGTGGCGGCGTTGTTGGCAGGTGGCTGGCCCCATCTGGTTTCAAAACTGGTACTGCTCGAAGGCGTCGGTCGATGGCCGGGTTGGTTCGCCGACATGGGTGTGGCGCAAAAACTCCAGGCCTGGGAGAAGCAGGTCCATGCGCTTGCTGATCGCATCCCGCGACGCTATCCGACGCTCGAAGCCGCGTGGCAACGCATGCAACAGGTGAATCCGCAGCTCGACGCTGCAATCGCCAGGCACTTGACCATCCATGGCAGTCATCAGAACGAAGATGGCAGCTGGAGCTGGAAGTTTGACAACAACACCCACAGCCCCTCACTGTATTCTATACCGGAAAGCGACACTGTCGCCCTGTGGAAAAACATCACCTGCCCCGTGTTGATTCTCAATGCGAAGCAGGGTTACCCACACCGGATCGGGCAGGACGGAACCTTCGAGCATTTTCAGACGGCTTCATTGCATGACATCGATAGCGCCGGGCACTGGTTGCATCATGACCAGCCTGACGCGGTGATCGCACACATCCGCTCGTTTCTGACCATGAACACAGGATCGCATGTGTGATGAGCGCTGGCCCGGGGCGATTGCGTGCTGAGCTACTGGCGGACCCGATCGGGCTGCCGGTGTGTGCACCTCGTCTCTCATGGTTGTGCGCGGACTCAAGGCCTGCTGAAGTCATGTCTGCCTGGCAGATACAGGCAGCGTCCTCTCCCGATTCTCTGACTGCTAACGATCCAGATCTGTGGGACAGCGGCATCATCGACGGCGCCCCGCTGGGTGGTGTCGAGTATGCGGGTCGTGGTGTTGAACCCCGTACCGCGGTGTGGTGGCGTGTCCGGACATTCGACAGCGATGGCGAAGCGAGCGACTGGAGTCAAACAGCGCGGTTTGAGTTTTCGATCCTCCCTGATGACTGGAGCGCCCAATGGATTGCCGCACCGATTCACGGTACGCGGCTGCAGAGTCCGCCGGTACCCCTCCTGCGTCGAAGGTTTCGGGTACCCTTTCAGCCTTCCACGGCCCGCCTCATTGTGGCTGCAGCAGGCGCTTGCTGGGTTTGGATCAACGAACGGGAAGTCGTTCTCTCCGAAGTGCCATCGGGCGTGACGGACTACAGGCGCCGCATCAACTACCGCACCATTGACGTTGATGGTCTTGTCAGAGCGGGCGCCAACTCGATGATCTTTCTGCTTGGCGACGGCTGGTTAAGCGGATTTGCAGATGGCTGGACCCGTGAACACTTCGGCAACCGACCTGAGCTGCTTGTGCTGCTCGCGCTCAAGGGTGCTGATGATCAATCTCTCGAAGTTGGTATTGATGCGCAATGGGAATGGCGACCGTCACCGCTGCTCGATGCCGACATGTCGCGGGGATCCGCTATCGATGGGCGGGCTTTCGGACATGATCCAGAGTATGCGCGCCAGAAACGCCAGTGGTCGGCCGTGGATGTGATATCGCGTCCTGATCGACGTTTGCTGGCCACCGCGTGGCCCGGAGTCGTCTCGGGCCAGCCTTTGACGGCAGAGCGGATCGAGCGTCGTTCCGATCAACCGAACGGCGAACGTCGATTGCGGGTCTGGTTCCCGCACTCGATCACCGGCCGGCTGGCACTTACCCTGAAAGGGCGGAGTGGCGACTATGTTCGCGTTCGATATGATCTCGAACGGCCCGGTATCGATGGGCCGGTGTTTGATGATGCAGTAGTAGATACCTATACGCTGGGGGGAGATGAACCACGCGAGGTAACTTCTCCACCATTTTCCCGCAGGTTGTTCCGCTGTGCGGAAATTTCCGGGGATGTTGAACTTCGCAATGTCTTGGCTGCAGAAGCCATACCCTTCACTGACGGATCGATTCCGGCGTTGCACATCGAAAGTGACCATCCGCTTATCGAACGCCTTGCGCTGCGCCTGTTCCGCTCCCTGGATCTCTTCTCCCAGGAAGTACTGTGGACGGGCGCTGATGCTTCCCGGCGGCGGATTGAACTTGCCGCCTGGTACCCGTTGGCTCGGCTGCTCCCCGCTGCACGCGACAATCCAGCACAACTTCGTGCGAGTGTGCTGGAGATTATCGCCAATGAATCGGAACCTGCGGGACTGCCTCGCTCAGTTCCGGCGTTGCGCTCACGCCTGCCCGCAGAGTCGGTCAATGCCGCTGCGGAATATAATCGAGTGGAAGACGATTTTTCCGGTGGTAGTGAAACCGTTCTGGCACTGGTCATGGGCTTGTATGAACATCAGGGTGACCGGTCGATCCTCGAAGCGGTGTTCCCGTTTGCGAGGCGGCTGGTCTATGCGCTTGAAAAGTCCTTTCCGAACCTGATCCGGCCGCTGGACCCGGTGGTCGGATTTGCCGATCCGGTACATGCGCAAATTGCCGGGACGGCGCTCTGGCATGAGGCCATTCTGCACACGGCTCGTATGGCCGAATTTCTCGAACTGGAGGCACAGGCCGGGACGCTGCGGGTACTTGCGGACCGCGTGCGATCAGCATTCCAGTCGCGATTCGTCACCCCATCGGGTTTGTTGGTTCGTGACGACCAAGACGCCTATGTTGCGGCGCTCGGATTTGGACTGATCGATGAAGGGCCTGCCGCGGTCGCATTTGCACGGCTGTGTGAGCTGGTTGTGCAGCAAGGCTATCGACCGCTTACCCACACTCTTCACGGTACCCGTCTGCTCGATGTTCTGCTTGCCGGCGGTCGTGATGATCTGGCCTGGGCAGTGGCACTTCGTACCGGTCCCGGCTCCTGGCTCGGTGATCCAGCGGGCGACACCGACCTGCTGTTGAATGATCAGGGCCAGATTGACACCGGGGCCGCCGCGTTGGTTGCGTGGTTCGTTACCGGAGCGGCAGGTTTTGGCGCTGATGTTTCGCACAGCGGCGACGGAGCAGGATGGCGCAGGGCGCTGATCGCGCCTCGTTTGCCGGTGGGCGAGCTCTTTCCTGAAGGACCACCGTTCAGATGGCTTCGGATCAGAAAGACCACCGTCTCCGGCGAGTGGGCGATCGAATGGCGCTTAAGTGCAGACATGATCGTGGTGCACCTGCAGATACCTGCGAGCTGTTTCGCGACGGTGCGGTTGCCGGACGACACCAGTACCCGGGTGGTGTCGGGTCAACACGTGTTCCGCGTCGATCTCAAAGCCGCCGATGACCCGATTCCGCTTCTTGTTGAAACGCTTTGACCGCGTGCACCTGATACCACATGGATGGAATTCACGATCTCGGCGGCAAGCATGGTTTTGGTCCAGTGGTCCACGCTTCTGGTGATCACCCTGCAGAAGCCTGGGAGCTGCGTATGTTTCAGATGGTCAACGCCGCTTTTGTCGCGGGATTGATCGGCAATGTTGACCAGTTCCGGCATGCGATCGAGCGCATTGATCCGGCGGCTTATCTCAGCGATAGCTATTTCGGACGGTGGCTTGGAGGGCTCGAAACTCTGCTG